>Ga0308159_1002123_pt1 | contig 24144 bp, 22 predicted proteins | sample PhyCR1_FD_201040 | JGI IMG/M metagenome (GOLD analysis project Ga0308159, IMG submission 201040) | Phyllosphere microbial communities from UC Gill Tract Community Farm, Albany, California, United States - DLSLC.R1 | ecosystem: Host-associated > Plants > Phyllosphere > Unclassified | place: USA...
TGCACTGTAGGATGCGGGCACAACAAACATAACAGATCCTTCTGAAGTGAAATTTAATGAGCAGCCAGCATAGGCGAACTGTAATCAGAGGAGAAGTTACTGTTTTTGAATGAAAAATGTAGAGTTCAAAGGTTACGATAACGCGCGTTATTTTCACTCCAGTTTTAGCTGGCACTATCAGTAACTGAGGTATAAACCAATCATGGCGGCGGGGCGCGGATTTGACTTAAGGAAAGGCCCGAAGGTGGCAGGTTTATCGTTCCAGTCGGGAATGTCTTTATCAATACACGCAACGCGTAAGCTCTGTGCTTCAGCCACTAAACAGGATTAACATCAGATTAAGTTTAAGATTTTTCGCGCTCTTCAATTACTCATCTCTCAATCCTGCCGTCACGTTTAACCGGAGGCTATCATTATGAGATCATGTGCTGACTCACATACTGTTGTTATCCGTGTAGCATCGCTGCAGTCAGCTCAGTACTGACGCCATCCAGCCCCCTGGTGCATTACCTCTGACCTATACCCATGAACGGTAATTTTAAATTTTGAACATTCATTTCCGTTAAACATGCAGACACCATCGCCAGAGCGATCGCCTCTACGGCAACGCGAACGATATTAAATTACTGACAGCCCAAAGTGACGGGGCGGAAATGAAGCGCGTTATATACGCGACAAATGAAAAAGGTTTTTTATTCACCCTGACAGGCTGAAAGCATTATTCACCTTTCTGACGAAATTACAGGCGAATGAGTACTTTGACATCGCAAGGCTATGTTAAAAAGCCTTCTGATATTCCTTTCTCTCATGACGTATACCATACCGCGACACTACCAGCATTGAATTGGTCTCACAACAGAAACCGGACAAAAGCGCCGTCAGCAAAGCATCTGAATTGCATAACCTGAATTCAAGTGCATCCGGTCATTCTGTGCGCATCAGGACCATTTAATTCTGTTTTTTATATTAATTCGCACTGAACATTCCTCACACCACAAAATGAGGCAATTCTCAAAAATCAAGATACTGACTTACATAAGGGATAAACTGAAATTTAGCGGAATAAGTAAAAAAATAAATAAAAACAGAGAGATATAATGGTTTTGTTATGATTTTAAATTCTGATTTTATGATGCTCATCAAAGTTAGCGAATAAAATCCGATATTTGACTTAACTCAAACTGGTGAATTTTTAAGATCTTGCTAACGTTAAAACAAATGTTAGCAATTATTGCTGCCTCGTAACAGTTGCTGCTGGCTCTTCATGCCGGACGCTGTAATCACGTCTTTAATTCCGTTGTGCCGGATGCAGTTTTCATTCGTCTGAAATCCCGAGGAAATGCATGAAATTAATACCGCTGGCCCGCAGTCTGGCCCTGGCCGGTTTACTTTCTACCGCTTTGCTTAGTGTATTTGCAGATGAGGCACAAAAGTATACCCAGCAAATTTAAGCTGGATCTGTAGAGAAGATTCAGACAGCCATAACCTTCCGGAGACGCTATGCGGCGAATCACAGGACTGTTTGCACTGCTTTTAGTTTCCGCTTCATCACAGGCCAGCGGGCTCTACCTTTATGAAATTGGTACGGATGATATAGGTCTGGCTGGTGCCGGTCAGGCGGCACGTGCGCAGGATGCCTCAACCCTGTTCACCAACCCGGCGGGCATGACAATGCTGCCAGATAAAATGCTTACGATAGGTGCACAGGCCCTGTATGGCGATGCGCCTTATCATCTGGACGATGATGCCCAACTCAGCGGAAACAGCCCTGGCAATGTTATTGGCTGGTTTCCCGGTGGCAGCGCTTTTTACACGCAACGGATCAGCCCAACCGTAAGTGCCGGAGTAGGATTTTACGGCAACTACGGGCTGGGTCTGCATTTCGGTGACTGGGCCGGAGAAAACCTGATCAGGGACAGTACGCTACTGGCGGTCACCCTGATGCCTGCGCTTGCCTGGCAACTCAACGACGCCGTTTCGTTGGGTGCGGGTGTCGGGATTAACTATGGCCTGCTAAAAATCAAACGCGCCCGCGGCGATGAACTCTCCGACCATGACTGGGCGCTCAATGGAAAAGTCGGTGCGTTGTGGCAGTTTACCCCGCAGACGCGTGCCGGATTAACCTATACCAGCCGGACAAATTATCACTTCAACGTTAACAACACTATCCGGCTTGACCAGCTCAATAATTCCCCGGCCTGGACATTACCCATTGCCGCCATCGTCAATACGCCTCAGCAGATCATGCTCAGCCTTTTCCACCAGCTAAATGATCGCTGGGCTGTTATGGGTGATGCGGGATGGCAGGACTGGAGCGATTACAGCAACAGTGAAATAACCGTGGCAGGTAATCAGGTGGGCGATAACGGACGTCTGCGTGATACCTGGCACCTCGCGCTGGGTACCCAATTCAGACTCACTTCTGACTGGACGCTGAATACCGGCGTTGCCTTCGACAGCAGTTTCTACCGCAACCAGCAGGATACCTCCCTGACCATGCCTTCCGGCGATACATGGCGCTGGGGGGCTGGCGCGCGTTACCAGCTCGATCCTGCCAGCAGCATCGGCGCGGCCTTCGAATACGCGCACATTGACTCCTCACAGGTCGCATCGCCCTTGATTAAAGGGCGTTATGACAACCCTGCTCTCTACTTTTTTGGCATCAACTACAGCCGGACATTCTGACCGGGCAAACCAAGGAGGCGCATCACATAACCTGATATCGAACGATCTGACCTGATGGGCGAAATTTATGCCTTTCCTATGAGAGTCCACTTATCTGGAGCACAGAAATGTCAAAAGTGCCATTTTGCAAATCGCTGCTCGCCTCAGTGCTGTCTGTCGCCTGTTGTGCGACCAGCACCTATGCAGCCCCGGCAAGCACCACTCCGACGGCGCCGGAGCAGAATAATCAGAAGCCCAACATCGTCGTCATATTCGGCGATGACATCGGGTACTGGAACGTCAGTACCTACAATCAGGGAATGCTGGGCTATCAAACCCCCAATATTGACAGTATTGCGGCGGAAGGTGCCAAGTTCACTTCTTATTACGCGGAACAGAGTTCTACGGCTGGCCGTTCTTCGTTCATTACAGGTCAGATGCCATTCCGTACCGGGATGAGTAAGGTCGGCATGCCCGGCGCCCCACAAGGTTTGCAGAAAGAAGATCCGACCATTGCCACTGTACTTAAACAGCTGGGGTATGCCACCGGTCAGTTCGGGAAAAACCACCTCGGCGATCGCAACGAGTTTCTGCCTACCGCGCATGGTTTCGATGAGTTTATGGGCAACCTTTACCATCTGAACGCGGAAGAAGAACCGGAGAATCCGGACTACCCGAAAGATCCTGAGTATAAGAAGCAATTCGGCCCGCGTGGCGTGATCAAGTCCAGCGCGGATGGAAAAATTGAGGATACCGGCCCGCTGAACACTAAGCGTATGGAAACCGTCGATGAAGAGACGCTGGCGGCGAACAACGACTTCATGGAGCGGCAGGTTAAAGCCAACAAGCCGTTCTTCACCTGGTACAACACCACCCGTATGCATAACAAAACGCACATTAAACCGGGCGACAAAGGCGTGACCGGTTTAGGTGACTATGCCGACGGCATGGTGGAGCACGACAAAATCGTCGGTGAAGTGCTGAAGAAAATCAAAGATCTCGGCATAGAAGATAATACGATTGTGGTTTACACCACCGACAACGGCCCGATGACAGCCACCTGGCCCGATGCCGGTATCACACCGTTCCGGGGTGAAAAAAATACCGGCTGGGAGGGCGGCTTCCGCGTGCCTGCGATGGTGAAATGGCCGGGACATATTAAACCCGGAACGCTCATCAACGACATCATCGGCAGTAATGACTGGTTCCCGACCCTGGTGGCAGCGGCAGGCGTGCCGGACATCAAGCAGCAGTTACTGAAAGGCTACAAAACCAGTGCCATGACCTACAAAGTGCATCTGGATGGTTATAACCAGCTTGATTTCATCACCGGTAAAACTCAGGAGGATCCGCGCAAAGAGTTCTTCTACTGGAGTGATGACGGTGATCTGCTGGCGATGCGTTACGGTCGCTGGAAAGCACACTTCATGATTCAGGAACGGTCAGGCATGGATGTGTGGAAATACCCGTTCGTCAAACTGCGCGTACCGTTGATCTTTGACCTGAAAATCGACCCTCTGGAAAAAGGCACCGATGGCATGGATTACAACCATTGGTTCTACGATCGCCTGTTCCTGCTGGGCGGTGCGCAGAAATATGCCACTGAAATGCTGCAGAGCTTCAAAGAGTTTCCTCCACGTCAGAAACCGGGTTCATTCACCGTTTCTGATGTTTCGAAACTGATTGAGGAAGGCAGTCCGGCTACCAACTGATGCTCTGACCACACCACCGGGTGAAATAGTTCACCCGGTACTCAGGAGGCGTTCATGAAATACAGCACTACGTTGCCGGTTAAACCTCTTCCTACGGCGGAAAAATTCAGTGGCAAAGGACCGGCCTACACGCGCCGTTTTCATGTGATGGCGAAACCCACCGGATCGCGTTGCAATATCGACTGCAACTACTGTTTTTATCTGCACAAAGAACAGCTTCTGGAACAGGACCGACACAGTGGGATGAGCGATGAGGTGCTGGAAACCTTCATCCGGCAGTACATAGACAGCCAGGATGGCGAGCAGGTGGTGTTCTCCTGGCAGGGCGGCGAACCCACGCTAATGGGGCTGGAGTACTTTGAAAAAATAGTGGTGCTGCAAAAGAAATATCAGAAGCCAGGCCAGCGCATAGAAAACGATCTGCAGACCAACGGCATTCTGATAAATGACCACTGGGCACGCTTTTTACGCCAGCACAATTTTCTGGTCGGCATTTCGATTGATGGGCCGGCTGAGCTGCACGATCGCTATCGCGTGACGCGCAGTGGTAAACCCACGTTTGAAAAAGTGATGGCAGGTGTTGCGGCGCTGAAGCGCCACCACGTTCCCTTCAACGCCTTAGTCACCGTCAACCGCACCAATGCGCGCTTCCCGCTGGAGGTGTACCGCTTTCTGACCCGGGAGCTGGGTGCCACCTATATCCAGTTCAATCCCTGCGTTGAGCCGGTGGATTTTAAGCAAACCGCTCCGCAGTTCTGGCGGGATGACACGATACCGGTTATCGGGACCCGCCGCGCCAGACCCGGCGATCTCGACTCGATTGTCACCGACTGGTCGGTGGATCCCGATGACTGGGGCCGCTTTCTGATTGCGGTGTTTGAAGAGTGGGTAAACAACGATTTAGGCCGCGTTCAGGTCAACCTGTTTGAAACTGCGGTGGCACAGACCATGGGCATGCCGGCGCAGATTTGTATAACTTCAGAGTTCTGCGGCAAAGGGCTGGCGATTGAAAAGAACGGCGACATCTTCTCCTGCGATCACTACGTCTATCCCGAATACAAATTAGGCAATGTGCAAAGTACCAGGCTGGCACACATGGCCTTTTCCGAACGACAAAAAGCCTTTGGTTTAGGCAAGCGCGATACGCTGCCTGCTGCCTGCAAACGCTGCCCCTATCTGAAGCTCTGTTACGGCGAATGCCCGAAAAACCGCATCGTCAGGAGCGAGGAGGGTGAACTGGGGATGAATTATCTCTGTCCCGGTATTAAGGCCTTCTTTAGCTATGCGCAACCGATTCTGGTTGGCATCGGGACACTGCTTAAACGTCAGACGGTGGAACCTGCATAATGAATAATCGTGAAAAGCTACTGGCGCTGGAAGCCAGTATGAACCAGCAGGTGATTGGACAGCAGGAGCTGGTGCGGATGCTGATCGTCGCCTTGTTGTGTGACGGTCATGTGCTGCTGGAAGGCTTACCGGGACTGGCGAAAACGCGCGCGGTGCGTGAGCTGGCTCGCCATATCGAAGGCGAATTTCGTCGCATTCAGTTCACCCCCGATCTGCTGCCGTCAGACATTACCGGCAGCGAAATCTATCAGCAAAATGCCACGCGCGAAGAAGATCAGTTCCGGTTCCGTCCCGGCCCGGTGTTCGGCAACATTATCCTTGCCGATGAGATCAATCGCGCCTCAGCCCGCGTGCAGTCAGCGCTGCTGGAGGCCATGGAAGAGCGTCACGTGACCGTCGCGGGCAAAACCTGGCCGCTGCCGGGCGTATTTATGGTGCTGGCGACACAGAATCCGGTGGATCAGGAAGGCACCTGGCCCTTACCTGAAGCCCAGCTTGATCGCTTTCTGATGAAGGTGATTGTTGATTATCCGTCGAAAGAGAATGAACAAAGGGTGATGCAACTGGTGCGCGCCGAGCAGCAAGCCAGATATCAGGCTGCACGGCAAGAAAGTCCTCAACCAGCCACTGACCCGTTGCTGATTGGACAACAGGATATCGCCGACTGCTGGCGTGAAATTGCCACGGTTTATGTCGCGCCAACCGTAGAGCAGTACATCGTTAATCTGGTGGAGATGACGCGTCATCCTGATCAGGTCAGCGAAGCTTTTGCGAGTTACATCAGCCTGGGCATTAGCCCGCGCGGTACGCTGGCACTGGACCGCTGTGGCCGCGCCTGCGCGTGGCTGGATGGACGTGATGCGGTGTTGCCTGAAGATATTCAACGCATCGCACCGGCGGTGCTGCGCCATCGCCTGCTGCTGAGCTATCAGGCAAATGCCGATAACTGCACGCCCGATCAGGCGATTGCCATGCTTCTTAACGCAGTGGTGGCGTGATGCCGCAGCCGCTGACGCTTGAAATGGCTGACCTGATGTCGCTGGCAGGTGATGCACAGCGACTGGATAATCCGCCGGGGCAAATCCCACCCGGCGCGTTAAGCGGTGAGCGCGTGTCCCGCCAGCAGGGACGTGGCCTGAACTTCGATAGCTTACGCCGCTATCAGCCCGGTGATGACGTCAGGCTGATCGACTGGAAAGCCACTGCGCGTCTGCGCACACCGTGGATCCGCCTCTACAATGAAGAACGCGAACGCCCGGTGTTTATCCTTGTGGATCAGCGACTGGATATGTACTTCGGCACCCGCCAGCAGATGAAATCGGTGGCCGCTGGAAAGATTGCCGGATTGCTGGCATGGCGAAGCTGGCATGACGGTGATCGGCTGGGCTGCGCGATATTGGGCGATGATGAACTGGCCCTGCATCCCTGTCGTGCGCCAAAACGTAACCTGATGCCTGTTCTCACCGATATTCAGCGCGTGAACGCCATGCTTCCCGACCACTACGCGCAAAATCGCCAGCAAACCGTCTCTTTATCAGAGGCGCTGCAGCGTATCGTCCGCCTGCTGCCATCGGGCAGCTGGCTGGGGATCATCAGTGACTTTCACGATCTGGATGCGCGCTGCGATGCAGTGCTGGCCCACCTGCGTCGCCGTTGCGAAATTACCGCTTATGTCACGCTGGATGATCTTCATCGCCGCCTGCCGCCACGCGGCCAACTTGCGGCTTATTACCATGACCTGAGCACCGCACTCAATCTCACCTCACACCTCAGCGATCGCATCCAGCAGAGCGTTACCGAACGTCTGTCGCAGCAGCAGCGCCGGTTACAGCGCATGGGGATCACGGTGAAAACCGTCGTGACCGGTGAGGAGATTCTGCCTCAGCTAAAGCAGGAGGATGCACATGCTGGCAAAAGGATTTAGCACGCCGGAACTGGCACATCCTGCTTTGCCAGACGCCGCCTCGTGGTTCCCGCTCCCGCCAGGCTGGACGGTGCTCGGCGTGATGCTGTTATTGGGGCTTTTCATTGTCCTGCTGGTATTGCTCGCGCGCTTTCGTCGTAATCGCTGGCGGCGTGAAGCGCGAAAACAACTCGCCCAGCAGCAGGTGGATGGCTGGATTACATGGGTTAAGCGGGTACTACTGGTGCAACACCCTCGCGCCCAGGTCAGCCAGTGGCAAACGCCGGAACAGCTTCTGGCACAGACGCCTCTGGACGAAGAACTTCGCGCGCTGATGTGTCGTCGCTACTGTCAGCCGGATAATCAACTGGAAGGCGTTATCAATCAGCGTATCGCACAGCAATTACGCCACTGGCTGGAGACGCTGCCTCATGTCTGAGTTTTTATCGCAGATCGATTTTGCCTGGCCATGGATGGGCGTGCTGCTGTTTTTGCCGCTGATTACGCACTATCTGCTCCCGGCAAAACAGCCAGTGAGTGAACAGGTGAGGGTGCCTTTTTTACCTGAACTGGCTGAAGCCCTGCAACTCTCGGCGCCAGCACCGCAGGCCAGCTGGCGTCATCGGCTACTGTTCTGGACGGTATGGATCTTAATGGTTACTGCGCTGGCCCGCCCTGAATATCTGATGCCACCGAAAACGGTGATAAAACCCATGCGCAACATCGTACTGATTCTGGACGTTTCCGGCTCAATGGAGACAAGCGACGGGCAGAATGGTCAGACGCGCTTACAGGCGGTACAGCAAACGGTGCGTACCTTTATCAATCAGCGCAAAAATGATCGCATCGGTCTGGTGATTTTTGCCAGCCAGGCGTGGCCTTTTGCGCCGATCAGCGAAGATAAACAGGCGCTGCAGGCGCGCATCAGCCAGCTCGCGCCAGGCATGATTGGTCAGCAGACTGCGGTGGGGGATGCGCTGGGTGTGGCCGTGAAGTTGCTGGATCACAGCCTTGAAGCCGATTCGTCTAAAATGGCCATTCTGCTGACCGATGGGAATGACACGGCCTCTCAGCTGCAACCCACGCTCGCCGCACAACTCGCTGCCGCGCATCACGTTATGGTGCACACCATCGCCTTTGGCGATGTTAACAGCAGCGGCGAGGACAAAGTGGATACCGCGCTGCTGGATAACATTGCCAGTATCACCGGCGGTAACGCCTGGCGCGCCGCTACTAACCGTGATGCGCTGGCCCAGGTGTGGCAGCAAATTGATACCCAGACTCCGGAACAGGTGAAAACATTGGGTTTATCCTGGCATCGTCCGCTGTTCGTCTGGCCGCTAGCTGTTGCGCTACTGATTTTACTGCTGTTCGCCATCGGCAGCACAATGATGAGGCGACGCGCATGAGCGATTTCCACTTCCTCTATCCCTGGCGATTACTGGGTTTGCTGCTCTTTCCGGTGCTCTATTTTCTGGCTCAGCGTTCGGGCAGTGCCTGGCATCGTGTTATGGAAAAGCCTTTTGCGTCGGCATTGATTAAAGGTCAGCACGTCCGGGCTCGACAGGTATTACCGTGGCTCTTTGGCCTGGGGGTATTGGCTTTGGCGGGTCCGAGCTGGCAACGCGACTTGCCCGCCGCCTTCACGCCTGAAAATAATGTGATGGTGATTATGCAGCAGGATCTCAGCATGCTGGCGCAGGATGTGCCGCCTGACCGTCATCAGCGCATGCAACAGAAAATCGCCGCGCTGATGGCGCAAATGCCTGGCAGTCACTTTGGTTTAGTGGTTTACAGCGCGAATGCCTGGCTTACCACGCCGCTGACCAGTGATGCCGATTTTTATAATCTGTTCCTGACGGCTCAGCAGCCGACGCTGGTGCCGCAGGAAGCGGGTTCCGGACTGCGTCAGGCCATCGCTCTGGCGCTTAAAAATTTGCCCTCAGCGCCTGAAGCACCACGCGCGCTAATTCTGGTCGCGGATAATGTGGCACAGCAGGACGTTGACTGGCTGCGGCAGCAAAATCTGCCTCTGCAGATCTGGGTAGCAGGCACGGCGAACGGCGGCAGATTGCCGGAAGCGCAGGCATCGCAGGGCATTGATACGCGCCTCAATGTCGCATGCTTCGAGCAAATCCGTGATGGCGGGATTCCGGTCACGCTGGTCTCTGCAGAAGATGATGATCTGCGCGCGGTAAGCGGCCACATTCAGCAGAGCGTGACGGCGCAGCAGAACAGCCGACAGGATTTGCAGTGGAAGAACAGCGGCTATCTGCTGGTTATTCCTATGCTGCTGCTTTTACTGCTCTGGCGACAGCAACTGCTCTGCCTGGCTGTCGTGATGCTGCCCTTACTGCTTTGGTCTCCTGGCAGTTCAGCAGCACTGCTGGATGCCTGGGTAAGGCCCGATGTGCAAGGGCAACTTGCCTTTAATCACGGTAATTATGAAGCCGCCGCGCAGCGCTTTCAGGATCCGTTGCGGCGGGGTATCGCCTTCTATTACGCCGGGGATTTCGTTTCAGCGCTGGGTGCTTTTCGTCAGGTTCCCGCGACTCCGGAAAGTCTGTTGTGGATTGGCAACTGCTACGCACAGCAGAAATCCTGGCAGCAGGCGCTGAACAGCTACGATCAGGCGCTGAGTTTACGTCCTGAATGGGCGATGGCTCAGGAGAATCGGACAAAAATTACGCACATCATCATGCAGCTGCGACAAAAAGAACGCGACCGTCAGGCCGATCAGCATGAGCAGAAAGATGAAGATCCTGATGCCATTAAACACGATCTCAAACCCGAACAGGGCGTGAATCAGCTGGATATGAAACCCATCGCAGGCGCTGCGCCCTCGGCTGAACAGTGGTACAGCAATCTCACGCTTTCGCCTGGCGGTTTGCTGGAAAATCTCTACCGCTCAGCGCCGGCGGAGGCACCATGAAGCGACTTCTCCTTTTTCTGCTGTGGCTACTTAGCCTGCCGGTTCGGGCTGAAATGGCCATGACCCGTGAGCTGGTTGCACCCGAACAACTGGTGCCAGGCCAGCCCGTAACGATTGCGGTGACCTTCTGGACGGATAGCTGGTTCAATCCACCGCCGCAGTGGCCGGATATGCTGATTGAAAACGGTAATTTACTTAATACGCCGCTGCCCAACCAGCTGGTAACGCGTAATAGCAGCGGGATCAGCTGGAGCGGTATCCGCATGGAGCGTCAGGTGATGGCGTGGGATCAGGGCACGCTGCGTTTTCCCGCTGCGGATGTGGTGATGCGTTCGGCGAATCAACCACCAAAAACGGTATCGCTGCCGCTTCTGGAGAAACCGGTCAGATGGCCCGCAGATGTGCGTCAGCCTGACCGCTTCTTGCCCGCCAGCAGTCTTGAACTTTCGCAACAATGGAAACTTTATCGCGCTACTGAGGATAAGCAGCTCCATGTCGGTGACGCCATTGAGCGCGTCGTGACATTGCGTGCGACCGATGTGATTGCCGTACAAATCCCGCAGCTGCTTTACGCCATTCCCGGTTCCGGTGCGCAACGTTTGCCGCCGGTAAACAGCAACCTGACGCAGGGACGCGATGAAATCATCGGCGCACAGCGAGAAGAGCGGCTGCGATATCTGCCCTCTCAGTCTGGTGAACTGGTGATACCACCGTTGCGTTTACGCTGGTGGGATACACGCCAGCATCAGTGGCAACTGGCCGAATTACCCGGTGCGCAATACGCTATTGCCGCTGCGCGTCCGGCGGGCAGTGAACAGGCGTTGAAAGCCCACGTCCCGGTCAACTGGACGTCGTTGTTGATGGGCCCGGCCATCCTGCTGACGTTGCTGCTGTTGAGCTTCTTTTTTCGACACGCCCTTAAAAAAAGCCTGCAAAGAGTAGTGCAGCGCACACGGGAATACTGGCGGATCGTTCCGCTACCTGACCTCATTCCGACAAAAAGGAAAAGATGATGAAATTAAATCCTCTGCTGGCACTGCTGCTAACGGCGTATCTCGGTTCGGCTGTTGCGGCAGACGATCCGCTCAGTGCCTGGAATGACGGTCACGCAAAACAGGCTATTAAGACATGGGTGAATGGCGCTACGACAGCCAATAGCAAAGCGTTCATTCCTGTGAGTCAGCGTTATGTGGTGTTCGATAATGACGGCACATTGTGGCCGGAAGCCCCGCTGACCTTTCAGCTGCAGTTCGTGATTGATGAAATCAAACGCCTCGCTCCGCAACACCCGGAATGGAATAGCGATGCGTTAGTGCAGGCAGTAATTAACAACGATATGAACGCGGTGATGCAGTCGGGCAAAAAGGGATTGATGCAGCTGATGACTCTCACGCACAGCGGCATGACGACGGAAGAATTCAGTCAGCGCGTCAGCAACTGGGTTGGTACTCATCGACATGCGCGTTTCGGCTGCCGTTATGACCAGCTTGGCTATCAGCCGATGCGTCAGCTCCTGGATTATCTGCGGGATAACGGTTTCAAAACCTGGATTGTATCCGGCGGCGGCATCGATTTTATGCGCGTACTGGCAGAAAAAATGTATGGCATCCCACCCGAGCAGGTAGTCGGCTCCTTTTCGCTGAGTGAATTCTCACTGACAGATAATGGCACGCAATTACGTAAAACCATGAACGGTGCCTTCTACGATGACGAAGCGATGAAGCCGGTCGCCATTCATCTGTTTATGGGGCGGCGTCCGGTCGGTGCTTTCGGCAACAGCGACGGCGACGTGCCGATGCTTCAGTACACCTCCGCTAATGCGACCTATAAAACCTTTGGTTTACTGGTTCACCACACCGATGCGGTGCGTGAATATGCCTACGACACGCATCCGCCCGCCAGCGGAAAGCTTATTAGCGGTCTCAGACTGGCACCCCAAAAGGGTTGGGTGATTGTTGATATGAAAAAAGAGTGGAAAACGGTTTTTGACCCTGCGCAATGTGCCGCGGTTGCAGGCGATAAGTAAGGGATTTATCCGGGTGTAAAAATGGCCAGAATGGGCCGGGAGATAAGAATGAAATATCTGATACCGATCGTATTAATGTTGCTGTCACAAACGCCAGCACTGGCTAACTCTGCCTACGAAAATCTGGCCTTCGCGCTGAGGCAGCAGACGATTACCGATGACCTGCGACAAAAGTGTCAGATACCGGCGACTGTAACTGATGAACAGTTACGGGCCCGCTTTCTTAATAGTACGCATGATAACTCTGCCGTGCTGTCAGCCGTAAAAGCGCTGACCGAAAATAATCAGCAGCGTTATCAGACCTCCCTGCACCAGGTTAACTGTCCTGAATGACGAAATAGCCTGGGGCAACGGCGTATCCCTTTTTGCCAGGTGCCAATTCCCTCGCCTTCAAAAGGATCCGCGGGTTTTTCGGCTGGGTTCGGCAGGCGTGATGAACCATGCCATGAGCGGGCTGGTGCTGACCTGCTCACGCGCACTGCGCAAAGGAGAAGTGATCAGGATTGCCGATCATGAGGGCGTGGTCAGTGAAGTGGGCATGCTGGTCACCAAAATTCTGACCCGTGAGAATTATGAAGTCACGGTTCCTGATGCGGTGGTCGTCAGTGGCAGCATCGTGAATCTGAGCGCGATGCTTAAAGGCGAAGGCATCAATATGACGACCAGCGCCACGATTGGTTATGACACGCTGGCGGCAGGTTGAGGCGATGCTGGAGTTGGCTGCCAGCCGCACGTCGGGCATTAACCACGACATCGCGCCGCTGGTGCGCCAGCTTGCGCTTCAGAACTGGTACGTGGCTTATGAGCTACAGGTCCGGCTCCGACCGGGAGAGTCGCTGGCCGGAGTAAGGAGCGTTCTCCACGGCCATATACAGGATCTATTCAATCCATTCGGTGTACAAATCATGTCGCCAAACTTCATCAGTCAGCCCGAACAGCCTGTTATTGTGACCAGGCCGAACTGGTTTGCCCCTCCGGCTGAAGAAAAACAGGAGTGATATCCCAGTGATTAGCGCTGATAGAGCGGATTTATTTCTCCCACCGGTTACGTCCCTGTTGTTTTGCGCGGTAAAGCGCCTCATCCGCGCGGGCAATCACAGCTTCTGCGTTATCATGCATACCTGAAAGCGCAATGCCCATGCTGACAGTGACCGACTCGCTAACTGCTGATGCTGCATGTGGCAGTGCCGTTTCACGCAGGGTTGCCTGAATACGTTCAGCAACCTGCGCAGCCTCATCCAGAGAGGCCGAGGGCAGCACAACCACAAACTCTTCGCCACCGTAACGGGCCACCAGATCCGCGGGTGTCCGGACTGATGATTTCAAAATATCGGCCACTTGAGCCAGGCATGTATCTCCCGCCTGATGGCCGTAGTGATCGTTGTAGCGTTTGAAATAGTCCACATCAAGCATGACCAGCGCAAACGGCAGTGTCTGGCGAAAAGCGTCAGCAAGAAACTTCTCCATCAGACGCCGGTTAGCGGTCCCGGTAAGTGCATCCTGATGCGCCAGCACATCGAGCCGGGCGATAAGCATCCGGTTCTCCTGATAACGCAACCAGGCTTCATCAAACCAGCGCTGCAGGATAACGCGACCATAAATAAGAATAGCGGTGAGCGGAAGCCAGACCAGTAAAAACCGGATATTCACCCCCTGGTTAAGCTGCACGCTGGCCAGCAGGGCAGTGACCCATACGGGTATGATAAACAGTATTAAGGCGGGAGGATGATAATAAAGCGCAGTCAGCGCGGTGAGCATAAGGATGACACTGAGAGGCCAGGCAAAAGGCAGCTGCCACCAGACAATAAAGCAGTAGCTACAATAGCTCCACATCACGCCGAGAATCAGCAACAGCGCCGTGCTTAGCGGTATCAAACGCGCTGGCAGGCGGTAAGCAAGAAGGAGTAACAGTAGTGACAGAGCGATAATAGCGCCCGCGGTGAGATCGATTAACGGCAGTATTTCAGTGTGAGCGCCTATCGACCGGTCAAAGTCACGAATAAGAACATGCCGGAACAGGATGATCAGAGCAAAACTGACATTCACAAATGCAAACCATGGAAGACTCGCTGATAGCGCCTGTCTGACCATATCCTTTTGATCCTGCCACACGTTTTCTTTATTTAAAGCGCGGCGTCAGTCCGGTTTCTGCACCATCCTGGAAGCCTCATAAACGAAGTATTACCTTCCATTGTAATAGAGAGATCTATTTCAGGAGGAAATGTCCGGACTGGTGGGGTAAGTATTATTGAGGAATGCAAAATTTATCCCTAAGCACAAATCAGGCGAACTTTTAACTGGAACTGACGTCCGCTTCTGGCACCAGGCAGAAATGTGCGCATTACCCAGCCAATTATGATCAAAAGCAGATGTAAACGTTTTGTGTACTTTATCTGGAGTGAAGGGTTATTAGTCTTTTTATGGATATTCAACTGGCGTCCATATATTCGCTTTTTGCAACGCGCTGATTCTGATGCAGTAGTGTTTCACTTACACAGATACTGCATCAGTGAGGCGCAACACACTCTCTCTAACGTAAAGGCGTTGCCAGAAATTCCGGTCGCTGTTCGGCCAGCAATGTAAAGCCGTTTGCTTGCGGATACAGCGTACGGCTGACGGTATCCGGCAGCATCAATTCTGTAAAACTCCAGGCCACTGCGATGCTGATACCGGCCACAGACAGCATGTCAGGATGACTTTCCCGCAGCCCGTTCTCCAGCGTCTGCCAGGCACCATGCAGTTGTTGAGTTACGCGATCCACCCAGGGCTGATGCTGTTTTTCTTCCGGCCTGAGACGCTGTTCGTACACAATCTGCACCGCTTTTTCGCAGGCTGCCAGGGCGAAGCCGGTAAGATGCAGATCCCGGAACTCTTCCACGCCGGACGCTGATGTGGGTGCAGGCGAATGACCGCAATATTTCTCAAGGTAATGAATAATTAGTGTGGAGTCGATCAGCACCTGATTATCATCTGTGATAAGCGTTGGCACTTTAACGGCCGGATTAATTTTCGTTAAGGAATCAAAATCGCCGAATACCGAAAGCGGGCGATGCTCGAATTGAACACCTAATACTTTCATGTAAATAGCAACCCGTCTGACATAGGGTGAATCCAGCATTCCGATCAGGATCATGGCTCTACCTCATATTATGTTGATTAAAAAAATCAATTACCTGTGCGGCGACAGGCAAGGGGGCATCTTCCATTAAAAAGTGTCCGGCCTGTTCAAAGATATGCAGCGTGGAAGAGACGATGTCGCGCTGCAAACGCCTTGCATACTCAACGGGTTGCCATTCATCTTCGGCGCCCCATAAAATCTGTACTGGCAGCCGGAGTTGCGGCAATTTTTCTGCAAAATCACGGGTGTAACATTCATTATAGTGTGCAACCTGATGCTGATAAAATGAAGGCTGCCCTACCACACCACAAAGCGGTGCAAGATAACTTTCCAGCCGCTGCTCTGTCATACGATCCTTATTAAAAACAGCCATCTTTAACTGGCGACACATCGCGCGGTAATGCTCAGTGGCGGGGATCAGCGCATAATCCGCATAGTTATCCCGCATATCTTTCCATGTGGGCGAAGGCCAGGAGTCGTAGCTCGGAATATCGGCAATCGTAAGCGTCTTCAGAAGGGATGGGTTGTCGAACGCCAGTCTGAGTGAAATCGCCCCGCCGATATCGTGACCAAAAAGATCTGTTTTTTCGAGCTGCCAGTGTTCAAGCAGTTTCAGCAGAAAACTGACTTGAGCGGCAACCGAGGTATCAGCCGTCAAAGGACGCTCTGATGCGCCAAACCCAGGCAGGTCATACAGATGAACGTGAAAACCCGCATCGACAAATACCGGCACCAGTGACTGCCAGATCACTGAATGTGCGGGAGTGCCATGAACCAGCACCAGAGGTGTTCCTGAACCATGGACCCCGGTCGCAATACGACAACCTTTTATCAGAACGTCGTCATTCAGTAATGAGTTATTAGCGGGCATCTGCTTTCTCCGTTGTGTTTGTTTCAGTCAGGCTATCCGTTGACTGAATATGACACCAGTGACATTCTTTCCCGCTGTAATCCTACTTTTGTCATACAAAAATGAATAAACGACTCTCTGTTGACTCACTCAGAGTGTTCCGGACCGTGCTGCAAACGGGCAATATGAGTAAGGCCGCATTACTCCTCAATCTGAGCCAGTCCGCTGTAAGCTGGAAGATCAGACGGCTTGAGGATCAACTTCAATGCCAGCTAATTACGCGCATCGCCGGAAAAGCCGTTCCGACAGAAAAGGGCAGCGTTCTGCTGCAACATGCGGAAAAAATACTTACTGAACACGATCATGCCGTGGCCTATTTTTCGCCTTCGGCGCTGCGTGGCAAGCTGCGAATTGGGGTCACTGAACACATCTCAATGACTGAAATATGCGGGGTGATTTCAACCTTCACTCACCACCATCCAGAGGTGGATATACAACTGGTGGTGGAGCAAAGTCATCTCCTGCGTCAGCATTTTTCTGAAGGAAGTCTGGAGATCATTTTACATCAGGATTTCACGGGCACGGCATCGACGGAAGATAAGGTATTGTGGAGTGAAAATTTATACTGGTACGCAACGCCTGCCTGGCGACATGACTCGGATAAGAGCCTGAAACTTATTACCTGGGGACCGGATTGCTATTACCGTAACCTGGCTGAGGAGAAACTTCGCCAGGCAAACATTCCATTTGCTGTGATGCTGGAGTGTCCTTCAGTAGCGGGTATGCTTGCGGCGATAACCACGGGGCTGGGGGTGGGAATACTCAATCAATACAGCGTTGATAAAGCCATTTGTAATGTGCCTGAACTTGAGAAATTGATGTCTCTGCCGTCGGTCGATTGCCTGCTACGCCTGAATAAACACCGCATTAATCCAGCAAGCGAGGCCTTCTGCGAGATGCTGACCAGGCTGATGCATAAAGATTGAAAGTGAATTGGCTGCAATGAGTTGATGAAAAGAGGCGTTGTTAATAATGTCCGCTTCCGACCAGGCGGACATTTTTCCCATCTTCAACTAACAACCTGAAACCGAAGCCTGCCTCGGTAAAATTAAGCTGGCGGCCGGGAATTATCAGATGATGTTGTGAACTGACACTAAAGCTGAACAAGGCTGTTCTGACGGTCAATATTAAAGCCAAACACACAAAACCCCAGCAAATCTTTTGCCTCATCCTCCACCCGCGTAATCATAACCAAATCGGTACTACCGCCGGGCAGCTTTACCTCAAACGGAGGGTAAGGAAGACTTTTTGTCCTGAAATCCTGCAACCAAAGCAACTTCTCGGCTTGAGACGGTATCACTTCAAAAATATGGCGATGGATAATGTCCTGCATTGGCCAGCCAACCCGCGCTGCAAAGGTATCACTTGCGTCAACAATCATCAGTTCAGGGCTGAGAAAACAGATAGAGGTGTCAGGCGCAGCATACATCGATGAAATCTGATGCGCGCGCTGCTCAAGAGACATTCGTGCCACACGACTATGAAATTTACGGCCAGAGCCAGCGGTGAGAAAATTATGTGTTTCTTCAGCCGGAACTGGCCTGCTGAATAAGTAGCCTTGTGCATAAGCGCAACCGATACCCCGCAACATCTCAGCTTGTTCCTCTGTTTCAACACCCTCAGCAATGACGTCCATATCCAGGCTGCGGCCCAAACCGACTACGCTGGAGATAATTTTCCGGCTATCCTTTTTCTGAAGCATTGAACGAATAAAACTGCCATCAATCTTAATCGTGCTGGCGGGAAGCTGGATAAGCCAGGCAAGGCTTGAACAGCCGGTGCCAAAGTCATCCATAGCAATCATACAACCCATTTCAGACAATGCTTCGAGTTCTGCTTGAGCCGTCTCTATATCATCGATCAATGCTGTCTCGGTAATTTCTATCCTGAGCCGTGATAGGCTGAACTGATAACGTTCAGCCAGTTTCCTTAAAATTTCGGGAAGGTGCTTACCGTTCAGTTGTGAAGGAGAAACATTTATAGACAGAAACTGGTGTTCTGGCCAGGTGCTCGCTGTCATGAATCCCTGAGCGGCCAGACTTGTCATCAGCTCATTGAGTAACCCATGATGTTCCATAACCGGAATGAACGCAGCCGGAGATACGATAAGCCCTTCGGGCATAATGCGGCGTGCCAGCAATTCAAAACCCACTACGCGCTGATCCTCAAGTGAGACTATCGGCTGGAAAAAAGGTTTAAACTCGCCCGACTTAATTAGCTGCTGATAAGCTGCACGAGAATCAGCATCTTTCAATCTTTCATTCATTTAAATATCCTGAAACGTATTTCTGTAAGGCACTGATGACCTGAGCGGGAGTGGAATAGAAAACCTGTTTTTAAAACCCCGTTTTGCATGCGGTAGAAGAATTAATATTTTGCAGACGTCATTTTTCCGGAGGCCTTAAATTCTCTATGGTTATTAAGTGCGAGACACATAGTTAAGATGTCAGTGAGCGGGAAAAGTTCATGAACATAAAATGTCATACTTATTTAACTCACGGGTCTGCATGACGCTGATGGTATCTGGTATGGTAAACCAGAAAAAATTGAAACCAATCCCATAAAAATATCGCTTAAGTTAAATATTAAACCCTGTTAATGCATTTAATATGATCAGCAACCAGTCTCTCTTATGCGTTGACGAAGTATACTGAGTGATATCAATAAGTCATATGCGGGTTTTAGTCTGTGAGCCTGGGTAAGATCTCACAGCTAAGCCACTCATTTAATACCTGCTATAACCAGCTAATATAAATCCATAACCGCGTGTCAAAGCTAAGCATAACATTTCACAGTCCATTTTCAGGCGGAATCGGAGCGTTGAGATTATAAGGGCTGAAATTTTTCAGATATCATAGACCAGGGATAAATTTGCGCCACATGATTTCAAAAAAATAAATTTAGCACGCTGGCAGTGATGTTCATCCATCCCCTCAGTTCCGGTAGTTGTCGCTGCCGAGCTATCTATAGCATCTTGTTACAGTATTAATTCAAACCAGCGACCTTTAACTGAATATCCAGACAGTTCTGCCGATAACCCTTTGAGGCATATTTTTATGCCTTTATATGCTCACCAGGAGAAATAATGCTGAATTTATTCCGGAAACAGTCCGCCAAAGAGCCGACAACGATGGATATCGCTGAGAAATTTATCGATGAAACGCTGGACGTGGATCATAGTGATGCCACGCTGCTGAAATGTATTATGAACCTCAGCCAGAAAGGCTACTGGTATGTAGAGACGACCGATCTTAAAAGAGATGCGCCTGCATTTGTTTCACCTGAAGCACGCCAGCTTATGGGATTGCCTCTGCAGAAGGAGGTCGGGATCTCTTCGCTGATCCAGATGATCCATGCGGATTTCCGGGAAGCGTTCAAAGGTTTGATAAGTCATACACTCAAACATAGTGGTGATGAGAAGCTGTTACGCTGCCTGATAAAAACTGGCGCAAATACCTTTCAGTGGTTTTGCATTCGTGCATCATACAGTCGTGAATTTACGCCGCCGCGTCTGATCGCCGTTATAGAGAATACGGAAGAAGAAACGTCACAGTCCCGCCAGTTTGATATTGTCTCCACCCGTTTTGACCTGTCGCGCGAAATGCTTAATGACGGCCTCTGGGATCTGGATATTATTGGCGGAAATCCCCTGAATCCCGACAACGTATTCTGGTGGTCCCCGCAGTTCAGAAAGCTGCTGGGTTTTGAAACCATTGAAGAGTTTCCTGATGTGATGGACAGCTGGGCATCACGCCTGCACCCGGATGACAAACAGAATGCGCTCGATGCTTTCGTCAGCCACCTGATGGACTTCAGTGGTAAAACCGGTTTTGATATTGAATATCGTCTTAAACTGCGAAGTGGTGAGTACCGGTGGTTTCAGGCCCGCGGGCAGACTAAACGTGCACCTGATGGTACCCCTTTGCGTGCCGTCGGCGCGCTTATTGATATTCAGGGCCGTAAAGACCGTGGGCGACATGAGGAAAGCGAAGTCAGGCGAAACATTCAGACCGCCGAAACCGCAAAAGAAATTGCCGAACTCGTCTCTGAAAACGGGATTATTGCTGCGCAGATCAAACTCATTTCACTGAACGCCAGTATCGAAGCCGCGAGGGCAGGTGTACATGGCCGTGGGTTTTCTGTCATCGCCAGTGCTATCCGGGGATTAGCGGAAAGAACGGCAGATATCACCGGACACATTTCTCGTCTTCAGATGCGAATAAGTAATTCTGCTAGCGGCACAGAAAAATCACCTGAACAATAAACATCACACATTGATGAACGCTTATCTCAGGTGAACACAGGGATGTTCTGGTGAAGAGACACCACAGCCTGTCTCTGATTTACTGTAACCAGAACATCAGTGCAGTTCGCAGTCTCTGCCTTATGAAAATCCTCCCGGAGTGGGTTCACATTTCAGTATGCGAACCTGCTCTGGGGATTACACAGCACCTCAGAGCAGATATCTGAAAAGTGAGTAGCCCGCAAACTTTCTCATCTGTGGTTCACATCCGGAAGTGCATAACGATAGCAACAGAGTGATGAATAACAATCATTTTTCTGTGAATGTCAGCTCCTGGCACTGAGCAGGCAGCGTTGCGCACAAATCAGCGTTCACTCTACGTTCAACACCTCACCAGCCGGCGCCGTAACGGTGGGGAAATCAACCTGTTAGCAGTCCGTTTTTACCGCAAATATCATTTTCCTGTCATTTATCGTCTTTACGCTGTCAGCTTTCCCTCATGGATTTTAATATTATGAAAATAAAAACGATTTCTTTGGTTATAAGTTGTGCGCTCTCATTTTCTGGTCTTGCGGCGCAACCTCAGGCTGAGCACTATATCGTCAGTTTTCCGGAAGGTACGCGCGTGAGCTACAGCGGCGCATTCGCCAGTGCGTTTCCGGATGGTTTGCCGGTGGGAATCGGCTCCGGTTTGCTGTTTACCGGTAAGCAGGGGGATGCGCTCACCTTCGCGACCGTCACCGATCGCGGGCCGAATGCCGACTCACCCGATGTGGGCAAACATGAATCAAAAATTTTCGTCACACCAGACTTCGCTCCGCTGCTGATGAATATTCGGGTGCAGAACGGCAAAGCAGAAGCCACGGATGCCCGACCGCTGCATGACGACAAGGGCAATATTAACGGATTGCCGCTACAGGATGGTGTCATCGGCTCAACCAATGAAATCGCGCTAAGCGACACACTGAAAGTGCTGAAGGGCGATAACCGTGGTCTGGATACGGAAGGCATTACTCCGGACGGGAAGGGCGGCTACTGGTTGTGCGACGAATATGGCCCGTTTCTGATAAATGTTGATCAGCATGGCAAGATTCTGGCGATTCACGGGCCGCAGGCCATGGCAGGGGAAAAATCCATTGCGGGCGGACTGCCTAATATTCTTAAGTGGCGTCAGCCTAATCGTGGTTTTGAAGGGCTTACCCGTATGCCGGACGGGCGTATTATAGCCGCGGTGCAGAGTACGCTGGATATTAACGGTAAAAGTAAAAAGCAGGCGCGCTTTACCCGCCTGGTGAGCTTCGATCCGGCGACCGGGAAAACCGCGATGTATGGATACCCTATCGACAGCGAGGCTTATAGTAAAAACAGCGACGCCAAAATTGGCGATATCGTGGCGCTCGATAATCAGCATATTCTCCTGATTGAACAAGGCAGCGATAAAAACGACGCGATGCGCAACCTCATCTATAAGGTGGACCTCAGTGCGGCTACCGATCTTGCCGCATTCGATAAGCCTGGTGAGTATCCGGAGTCTTACGACGAGAAAGCGCTGGCGCAGCGAGGCATTAAGCTCGCAGCTAAAACGCTGGTGGTCGATTTACGTCAACTCGGCTGGCAGCAGGAGAAGGCCGAAGGACTGGCGCTAATCGACAGTAAAACCCTGGCAGTCACCAATGACAATGACTTCGGCGTGAAAACGGTCATGCAAAATCCGGTGGAAGGTAAGAAGCGAAAGGATTATCGGCTGAACGAAAAGGGGGAACTTACTGTAGAGGGTAAGCCGGTTGCAACGACGATCGGCGTGAAGCCGCTGAAGAAACCGGAGTCGGACAGCGAGTTGAGGATCGTAACGCTGCCGGAACCGCTGAAATAAACGTTCTCCTTACCCCGGGCTGTCTGCGCTTAGTGCCTGATTTTCTGTAAAAAGGCAGGATTCAGCCCGGATTTGCCAGCGAAAGATCGGTCTGCGCCGTTTTGTTATAGCGGATGACAGCAGACCGATATTCGTTTAAGCAGTTAAACACCTTTGTACCGCGTTGCGGCGCTAAGCGTCACTGGCGAACTTTAAACGCCAGCCTGGCGTTTATTTTTTACTTTCAGTTAGATAACCGCTTCCGTCTGCATCCGAGCGCTTTCGATACCTGGCTACCCGGTCAACTACGGCTCAAGTCGGCAGGTTGCAGAGCGTGATTATAACATTGTGTAATAATGTGTTATCTGCCTCTTCAACAGACCCTCCCCACCGTGTAAGTTCTGGAGTCTCATACGTTTGTCGTCCCCGTAATCCGCTGAGGAGAAAGAGAGTGAAAGCAACCGCAATGGCCGCTACAAGTCTGTTAATGCTGATGAGCAGTGTTCACGCTGAAGGTCTGACGACGTCCGCAGAGGGTAAAAACCTCGCCGTCAGCTTCGGCCAGCCCACTATCAAACAGGTGCTGCACTACCGAAAAATGTATGAAAAAAAGCCGTTTCCGGATGCTGAGATTTATTATTACGACAACGGCACTTATAAAATCATTTCTCAGGGTGAAAACCACTACGGCGTTTACGTTATGCAGGGCAAGTTTGATGATGAAACTTTCACCGTGCGTTTTATCTCTCTGCCTTCTGCTGACTGGGGCAATAAAACCGCTTTTCATCAGTTAACCTTTATCAGGGGTGACGGGCAGAACGTCTTTATTCAGAATGCCATTGTGGATACGGGTGAAGCCATTGCGCAGCAGAACGGCACCTATACTCAGGAAAAAAACACCGTAACCAACCCGGTTTCTACCAGCTGGGAAAACAAATAATTGTCGGGTGGCAGCGGGTCTGCCACTCTGATCCAAAACCGGTGCCTGCCACGTTCCTCGCTCAGGATCGTATTAAGTTTTGGCTGGCGCACACCTTCACGCATTTATTTTTTTACTCAGAAAATGCATAGCCGCAATTAAATGCTTTATATTTCATAGCCTGATGTACATTTGCCCTGCCGCGCCCACGCCAGCAGTGTGAGCGCGCTGCAACAGGCAGAACCGGTAATCTGCCTGTGAAGGGTAACTCCTGCTTTTTTTGATAATGCCAACACTCATTATGTCAGGTCCTGAGGCGTAAATATGGACAGAGTTTCACCCCTGCTGGATGTGCAGAACGTCGCTTTTTCAGTCGGGGATCGTCAGCTACTGAAACCGGTCTCCCTGCAGTTATATCAGGGTGATTGCGTCTTGCTGACCGGCCCATCCGGAAGCGGAAAAAGTACCTTCCTCAAAATCCTTGCTTCGCTGATTACCCCCACCTCCGGGCAACTTTT
>Ga0308159_1002124_pt1 | contig 24107 bp, 20 predicted proteins | sample PhyCR1_FD_201040 | JGI IMG/M metagenome (GOLD analysis project Ga0308159, IMG submission 201040) | Phyllosphere microbial communities from UC Gill Tract Community Farm, Albany, California, United States - DLSLC.R1 | ecosystem: Host-associated > Plants > Phyllosphere > Unclassified | place: USA...
GCCGCGCGTTACGTGCTCTGCACCGTGGTCGACGAAGCCGTCGTGACCACGCCGTGGGGCAACGAAAGCGAGTGGTCGCAGATGAGTTTGCTCAGCAGCTTCCACAACGAAACCTTCGGCGGTGAGAAGTTTTTCCAGCTGCTCGATCGCCTATCGAAAAACCCGGTCAAGCACCTGCCGATGCTTGAACTGATGTACCTGTGCCTGTCCCTCGGTTTCGAGGGCAAGTACCGCGTACAGGCGCGCGGCATGCTCGAACTCGAGGGCATCCGCGATGCCTTGTACCGGCAGATCCGTCAGTTGCGTGGCGACGTGCCGCGCGAGCTGTCGCCGCACTGGGAAGGCCTCAACGACCAGCGTCGCAATCTGGTGCGCATCGTGCCGGCGTGGATGGTGGTGCTGTTCACGCTGGTCTGCCTGGTGGTGATGTATTCGGGCTTCGCCTGGGTCTTGGGCGAGCAGCGCGACACCGTTCTGCAACCTTATCAGCCGCTTGATCCGGCCGCGGTGCAACCGCAGTCGCAGCCGTAAACAGGGACGTGTGATGAAAAAGTTTTTCAAGAAAGTCGGCGCCTTCCTGCGCCAGACCTGGGTCTGGACCTTGCTGCTGGTGCTGTTTCTGGCGCTGCTGGTGTGGTTCGCCGGTCCATTGTTGGCGGTTGATGATTACAAGTTCTGGGAAAGCCCGACCTCGCGTCTGCTGACCATCGCCGTGCTGTTCCTGATCTGGGGCCTGACCATGGTCTTCGTCAGCTGGCGCGCCGGGATTCGCAAGAAAGCCGAGGAAGCCAGCGAAGACGGCCAGGACCGTATTCGCCGCGAAGAGCTGATCGACGAAGAACAGAAAGAGTTGAAGGCGCGCTTCAAGGACGCGCTGAAAACTTTGAAGACCTCGAGCCTGTATCGCGGCCGCAGCGAGCGCTGGCGCAGCGACTTGCCGTGGTACCTGCTGATCGGTCCGCAGGCCTCTGGCAAGACCAGCCTGCTGGACTTTTCCGGTCTGGAATTCCCGATCAACAAGATTGATCGCAAGCTGACCCGCGACACCCTCGGCACCCGTCACTGCGACTGGTATTTCGCCGATCACGGTGTGCTGATCGACACCGCCGGGCGTTACATGACCCAGCCCGACGCCGAAGTCGACGGCAACGCCTGGAGTACCTTGCTGGAGCTGCTGCGCAAGCGTCGCCGCGGTCGTCCGTTGAACGGTGTGCTGGTGACCATTCCGGTGGAAACCCTGCTCGGCGGCAGTGAGCAGGACATCGATACGCTGGCGCGTCAGGTGCGTGGGCGTCTGCAGGATGTGCATCAGAAACTGCACGTCGATGTGCCGGTGTATCTGGTGCTGAGCAAGGCCGACAAGCTGCTCGGCTTCGACGAGTTCTTCGATCAACTGACCCGCGAAGAAAGCGATCAGGTGCTCGGTACCAGTTTCCGCAAGGATCAGGTCGGCACCGATGTGGCGGTGCTGCGCAACGAGTTCGAAGAACTGCTGCGTCGTCTCAACAGCCAAGTGATCATGCGCATGCACTCCGAGCGCGATACCCAGCGCCGTGGCCGCATCCTCGACTTCCCGCATCAACTCGGGCAGATCGGCGAGCGCCTGTGCCTGTTCGTCGACATGGCGTTCACCGGTAACCGTTATCAGCGGGCCACGCAACTGCGCGGTTTCTACCTGACCAGCGCGCCACACCTGACCCAGGAAATGGATTCGACCACCGCCGGCATCGGCGCCAGCCTCGGCATGAACGCCGGTGTGCTGCCGACCCTGCGCAGCGGCCGTTCGCGGTTCATTCATCACCTGTTCAGCCAGGTGATTTTCCCCGAAGCCGATCTGGCCGGTCTCGACAAGCGCGAGCGCAGCCGCATTCATTGGGGCCAACGAGCGCTGTACGTTGGTGCCCTGGCGGCACTGGCGCTGTTCGGCATGCTCTGGGCGGGTGGTTTCTCGGCCAACTACGAGCGTCTGGAAAACCTGCGCACGCTGGCGCAGAACTGGACCCAGCAACGTTCGGCGCTGTCGCCACGCGATGACGCCATGGGCGTGCTGAAAACCCTCGATACCAGTTACGCGGCGACGCAAGCGTTCCCGAAAAAGGGCGACGTGTCGTATCACGAACGCGGTGGGCTCTATCAGGGCGAAGACGTCAATCCGGTGGTCAAGCAAGCCTACGAGCATGAGCTTGAAGCGCAACTGCTGCCACGGGTGGCGACCATGCTCGAAGGGCAGATTCGCGCCAACATGAAGGACCGCGATCGCTTGCTCAACAGCCTGCGCGCATACCTGATGCTGAACATGAAGGACCGTCGCGATGCGGTCTGGCTCAAGGACTGGATCGCCACCGACTGGTCGCAGCGCTACACCGGCAACACAGCGGTGCAGAACGGTCTGAATGCGCACCTCGATCGTTTGCTCAAGCAGCCGTTCATCTATCCGCTCAACGATCAGTTGGTGACGCAGGCGCGTCAGGTCCTGCGCAGCGAATCGCTCGCGACCGTGGTGTACCGCATGCTCCGCGAGCAGGCGCGCAACCTGCCGGACTACCGTTTCAGCCAGCACCTCGGCCCGCAAGGCTCGTTGTTCATCGGCACGGAATACGTGATTCCGGGCTTTTATACCCAGAGCGGTTATCAGCAGTACTTCTCGGTGCAGGGCTCGGCGCTGGTCACCGACATCCTGCGCGACAACTGGGTGCTGGGCGAAGGCGCGGGCATCAGCGACATGGACTTGCGTCGCCTGATGGTCGAACTGGAGCAACTGTACTTCCGCGACTACGCCAACTACTGGAGCGAAGCGGTTGGCCAGGTTGCACTGCCGCCGATCAGCGACGCCGGCGAAGGCGCCGAGCAACTGGCGGGCCTGACCTCGGCCAACTCGCCGGTGCTGGCACTGCTCACCGAAGTGCGTGAGAACACCCGCTTCGAAGCGACGGCTGATCCGGTCGAGGAAGCGGGTGATGCGGCCGATGCGCTGGCCGACCAGAAAGGCAAGCTGGGCAAAGTCGGCAAACTGGCGTCTGCCGTGGCGGACAAGGCCTCGGCGCTGAAGGTCGCGAAGAATCTGCCAGACACCGCGAAGAAGTCGCTGCAACGTCGCTTCGAACCGTTGCACCGTTTGCTTGATGACAACAACGGCCCAGCGGCGGACCTGACCCCTGCGCTGAGCGCGCTCAACGATCTGCAACTGCAACTGGCCGGCCTGGCCCGTTCCAGCACGCCGGAACAAGCCGCGTTCGAACTGGCGAAAACCCGCATGAGCGGCCAGCGCGATGCGCTGACCAACCTGCGCAATGCGTCCGGGCGTCTGCCGCGTCCGCTGAGCGTGTGGTTCAACGTGCTGGCCGAAGACTCGTGGCGCCTGGTGCTCAACGATGCCTATCAATACCTGAACGGCCGTTATCAGAACGAGCTGTACAGCGTGTATGGCAAAACCATCAGCAAGCGTTATCCGTTCAGCGCCACCAGCACCAGCGACGTGGCGATCAGCGACTTCCGCGAGTTCTTCAAGGCGCAAGGCATCGTCGACCGCTTCTTCGACAACTACATGCGTCCGTTCGTCAGCGGCGATCCGGGCAACTACCGCATGCGCAGCGTCGACGGTCACAGCCTGCCGGTGTCCAAGGTCTACCTCGATCAGATGGCCGCAGCCCTGACGATTCGTCAGAGCTTCTTCTCGATCAACCCGGCCGAACCGACCGTGCAGTTCAAACTGGAGCCGTACACCCTCGACCCGGCCGTCAGCCGTTCCGAGTTCAAGTTCGGCGACAAGACCATGGAATACCGCCACGGTCCGATCCTGCCGATGTCGTTCAAATGGCCGACCGACGCTGAAGACGGTCGCACCAGTCTGGTCATGGACAAGATGGCCGGGCGCCCGATCGGCATCGAGAAGAACTCCGGCCCATGGTCGCTGTTCCGCCTGTTCGACCTGATGCAGACCGAGTACATGACCGGGCGCGATGTGCTGGTGCTCAAAGCCGACGTGGGTGGCCTGCGCGCCAACTACCTGCTGACCAGTCAGCGCACGCCGAACCCGTTCGACATGGGCGTGCTGCGCACCTTCCGTATGCCGGTGCAGCTCTGATGCTGGTGGCCAGTGCCTGGCGCAGCGCGGCGCGTACCGACCCGGGCAAGGTGCGGGCGCGCAACGAAGATGCCTTCCTCGCCCTGCCACAGCATGGGCTGTGGGTGGTCGCGGACGGTATGGGCGGTCATCAGGGTGGCGACATTGCCAGCCAGTTGATCGTCGCCAGTCTGGCTGAACTGCCGCAACATGAGGACTTCGACGAACGCCTCAAAGCCATCCGCCAGTGCCTGCACTGGCTGAACCGGCGTTTGGGGCAAGAGTTGACGGTCACCGCCGGGCGTCACGACAGCATCATGGGCAGCACCGTCGTCGCGCTGCTGGTGGAAGGCAATCGCGCGGCCTGCATCTGGGCCGGCGACAGCCGTTGCTATATGTGGCGTGGGCAGCGTTTGTATCAGCTGTCCAAGGACCATTCGCTGCAACAGCAATTGATCGACGAGCAACAAATGAGCGTCGAACAAGCGGCAGCGCATCCGGCGGCTCAAGCCTTGACCCGAGCCGTCGGCGCCGCCGAAACACTGACCCTGGATGTGCTCGAACTCGAGGTCTATCCGGGCGATGCGTTTTTGCTCTGCAGCGATGGTTTGTATCAGGGCCTGAGCAGCGATGCCCTCGGCAACGCCCTCAGCCTGAGCGCGCCGCATGTGGCGCTGGAACGTTTGTTCGACGGCGCCCTGCGTGGCGCCGCGCGTGACAACCTGACTGCAGTGGTGATCCGCCAATGAGTGAACTCGAATCGCCCATCGATGAACTGTTGATCAGCGAAGAGCAGGCCAACAACCTGACCTATTTCGCTTTTGCCAAAGGTAATCAGGCAGAACCGTTGCTGGCGCCGACCAAGGCCAGCATCGGCGCACTGCCGGATGTACTCGCCGGTCGCTACCACCTCGAGCGTCTGCTCGGGGCCGGTGGCATGGGCGCGGTTTACCGGGCGCGGGATCTGCTGCACGAACAGTTCGGTGATCCCGATCCCTACATTGCGCTGAAAATCCTCAGCGAAGAATTTGCCGAATCGCCGGACGCCAGTGCCTTGCTCTACAGCGAGTTCGCCCTGACCCGGCGCCTGCGCCACGACAACGTCGTGCGTGCGCACACCTTTGAAGTCGACACCGACTGCCAGCGGGCCTTCATCACCATGGAATACATGCGTGGCCTGACCCTGGACAAATTGCTCTGCGAGCGGCCCCTCGGCCTGCCGTGGAAAGAACTGCGCGACATCGTCCTGCCGCTGCTCGACACGCTGGCCTACGCCCACCGTCGCGGCGTGCTGCACGGTGACCTGAAGCCGAGCAACGTCATGCTCAGCGAAGACGGCCTGCGCCTGTTCGACTTCGGCCTCGGTCAGGCAGAGCAGGGCACCTTGCCCGGCCTGCCGCACCTGAGCCGCGAACGCTTCAACGCCTGGACCCCGGGCTACGCCGCCCCCGAACTGCTTGAGGGCCAAACACTGTCGGCCAGCGCGGACGTGTACGGCGTGGCCTGCGTGATCTATGAACTGGCGAGCGGTAAACACCCGTTCCGCCGCCTGCCCTCGACCCAGGCCCGCGACGAACACCTGGAGCGCGAGCTGCACGCCCCAGCGAATCTACCCCAACAGGGCTGGCAAGCGCTGCGAACCGCGCTGAGCTTCAACCCGGCAGAACGCACCATCACTGCCCAACAATTGCGTGACGCCTTGGGCGCCACTTCGTCCTGGCTGCAACGTCTGCGACTTCGGGCGTAACGGATGACATTCGAACAGGGAGCACACGATGTTCAACTCAGCTAACGAAACCCACTTCAGCCTCAAGGTCGAAGACTACGTCGGCGACCTGCAAGTGCTGTCGTTCACCGGCACCGAAGGCATCAGCCAGCCGTATCGCTTCGACCTCGAACTGGTCAGCGAAAACCCGGATCTGGATCTGGAACAGCTGCTGCACAAGCAGGCGTTTCTCGCATTCGACCCACAGGGCTCGGGCATTCACGGCCAAATCTACCGCGTCGCCCAGGGCGATGCCGGCAAGCGCCTGACCCGCTACAAAGTGTCGATCGTGCCGCAACTGCAATACCTGCATCACCGCACCAACCAGCGCATCTATCAGCAGATGTCAGCGCCGAAAATCATCGCGCTGATCCTCGACGAACACGGCATCAAGAGCAACGCCTACAGCTTCCAGCTCAGCCAGCCGTGCCCGGATCGCGACTACTGCGTGCAGTACGACGAAACCGACCTGCATTTCGTGCAGCGCCTGTGCGAAGAGGAAGGCATTCACTACCACTTCCAGCACAGCGAAAAAGCGCACCTGCTGGTGTTCGGCGACGACCAGACCGTGTTCCAGAACTTGGGGCAGCCAACTGCTTATGTGCAGGGCAGCGGTATGGTCGCCGACGAGCCGGTGATCAAAGCCTTCAAACTGCGCCTGGAAACCCGCACCACGCGCACCACGCGCCGCGACTACGACTTCGAAAAACCGCGCCTGCAAATGGAAGCCGCGTACAAACCTGACGGTGAGAGCACTGAGCCGGATCTCGAAGATTACGACTACCCCGGCCGCTTCATCGATCGCGCGCGCGGCAAGTTCCTCAGCCAGCGCGCCCTCGAACGCCACCGCGCCGACTACCGCCAGGCCGAAGGTCGCGGCGACCAGACCAGACTGGTCAGCGGCCACTTCATGGAAATGTCCGACCACCCGCGAAGCGAGTGGAACGACCTCTGGCTGCTCACCGAAATCTTCCACGAAGGCAAGCAGCCGCAAGTCCTCGAAGAAGGCGTAACCAGCGACACCACCGACAACAAGGACGACTTTCACCAGGGCTACCGCAACACCTTCCTCGCCACCCCGTGGGACGTGTTCTACCGCCCGGCGCTCGAACACCCGAAACCGCGCGTACTCGGCAGCCAGACCGCCATGGTCACCGGCCCCAAAGGCGAAGAAATCCACTGCGACCAGTACGGCCGCGTCAAAGTCCAGTTCCACTGGGACCGCGAAGGCCAGGCCGACGACAAAACCAGCTGCTGGCTACGCGTCTCCAGCTCTTGGGCCGGCGACCGCTACGGCGCCATCAGCATCCCGCGCATCGGCATGGAAGTCCTCGTCACCTTCCTCGAAGGCGACCCCGACCAACCACTGGTGACCGGCTGCCTGTACCACAAGGAAAACCCGGTGCCGTATGCACTCCCGGCGAACAAGACTCGCAGCGTGTTCAAAACGCTTAGCTCGCCGGGTGGTGGTGGGTACAACGAACTGCGCATCGAAGACAAGAAAGGTGCGGAGCAGATCTACATTCATGCGCAGCGTGATTGGGATGAGAACGTTGAGCATGATCAGAAAATTCGGGTCGGCAATGAACGTCACGACACGGTGGTGAAGAACACCTACACCGAGCTGAAGGCTGAAGAACACCGCACCACGATCTCCGACCGCAAGGTTGAAGCGAAGCTGGATGATCACCTCACGGTTGGGCAGAACCAGCATGTGAAGCTGGGGACTGCGCAGCTGACCAGTGTGGGCAAAGAGATCCACCTCAAGGCTGGGGACAAGATCGTTATTGAGGCGGGGACAGAGCTGACCATTCTTGGGGGTGGGAGCTTTATCAAGCTAGATGGCGGTGGGGTTACGGTGGTTGGACCGGTGATCAAGATCAATGCGGGTGGTTCGGCTGGGTCGGGGACTGGCATCGGGATTAAACCGCCGGTGCTGCCGGGGGCGGCGGATAAGGATAAGGCGGGGAGTTTGATGGATCAGGCGTTGGGGAATGCGGTGCCTGAGAAGGTTAAGCCGAAGGCTTTTTTTGTGTTTTCTGAGTGATCGACATGAATGGTGTTTTGAAGAAGAGCAATGGCATCGCGATAGCGGTTTTCACCGCGTCGCTGTTGAGCCTGTTTCATGGCAGCGCTTATGCGGATGAATGTCCGTCCGAGGACTTTTCCCAGTTTCTGCCGGCGTTTTCTGCGAATGCCGAAACTCAGCAGCGGTTGACTGCGATGACGGTGAAGTCGCTGGTTTTGAAACCGGTGGGAGATCATGGGGTTTTCGAGCCGCAAACGACGGGAGTCAACATATCCAGTTTAGTGTTTCCGCTTATGGCACCTGTAGGCACAGACAAGACAGAGAATGTTGAGGTTGAAGCGATTGACGATGGTCATTTCAACGTAGTGGATAAACGAGCGGGTAATAGCAACATCAAGATTTTCAACTTTTCTCGCCAAGCGTGTTGGGTGCTTGAGGGGGTTGAGGATTGGTCGATCAGTGAGAAAGATCTCGTAGAGACGAGCAAGTCCCGCATGAGCGAGGCAGAGAATTTTTGCTTTCAACGTGCAGAGGCCTTTAGAGGCCTAGGGGGGCTGGAGCAGTACCGACTCACAGGTGAGTTGTTTGAAGCTTCCTTGGAAAACTATCTATGCGCAGCCGCTTCCGGTGATCCCCAGGCTAGTTTGAATGCAGCAAGCTTGAGTCTTTCCGGAATGGCTCCGCAGTTGCAAACGGAGAAGGTTGAGCAGCTATTCAAGGCAGCAGCGACCACTCTGCCTGAGGGGGCGATGAGCCTCTCGTTGTTTTATTGCGATGGAAACAATATTTCCTCCAATGGCCCTTGCCAGCATCCAGCACAGGCTGAGGAGGCGCTGACGCAAGCGGCCCGTATGGGAAGTGCTTTTGCGATAAATGCACTCGGGCGTGCCTTTGAAACTGGAGAGCTGGTAACGAAGGACATGTCCCGGGCGGTTGCGTGCTACCAAGTGGCTGCCAAAAAAGGCAGCAAAGGGTCTATCGCACATTTGGAACGTCTAAATATACAGACCGCTGAAATTACTAAAGCCAGCTATTGCTACTGATTATTGCAGGAAGCAGAAATGACAGAGCCACTAGATTTATCAAGTAACTATACGAGTGCTAACTATCGATATAAGGAAGGCGGAGATGGTTTTGTCGTAGAAAATGGCAAAAAAATCGTCGATTGCTCTCATATGGTAAACCTGTTGCTCACAGGTGCTGGGTATCAAGTTCCTTACCAGAATACGGCGGGGTTAAATAGTGCGGCCGCACTTCAATACTATGATGTCATTAGTCCTGCTAATGTGAGGCGAGGAGATATCGTACTCTGGATCAACGTAATCTCTAATCGAGATAATAAAACGCTAAATCATACGGGTATCGTAGAACACTATGATAGTACGCTGGACTCTCAATATGGCGAGTTTTTTGGGGCGCAAAGCTCTGGTCCAGCTACTGCAAAGTTTGGTGCCTATAGCAAAGCATATTTTTGGCCAGTCCCTACAAAATTTCTAAGGGTTAAGGAGTCGACTCGGACGGGAGAAGGATCCGCACCTTCGCCCGCACCTGCACCGGTAGAATCTACACCATTAATGAACTTTCAGTACCCGTTTAGAAAAGCGGATGGGTCGCAATTTAAGGATGCTGAAGAAATCTTTAAAGCACTTGAGAGTGAAAGCTCAGGTAACTTTTTACTTGGGAACCATGGATTTTGGCATGGCGGTATTCATATCACGCATAAGACTGCTCCGCAGTGTGTGAGAGATGAGCCTATTCGTTGTATTGGAGATGGTGTCGTCGTAGCCTATCGGTTGAATGAGGATTATCTAAAGACTGCGTTTGAAGGTTCGAGTGCTACAGAGGAATTGAGATACTCAAATTCATTCTGTCTTGTCAAGCACGACTATAAGTCGCCACCTAATAAAGAGGTCGCGCCCAATACCCGTAATGAACTCGTATTTTATAGCCTGTATATGCATTTGCTACCATATAAGAGGTACGCAGATGAACCAGAACAGACGGCCCCTCAAAAAATAAAGATGATCGCAAGTGGGTTTAAAGCTCGAAGCGATGTTGCTGGCGCGACTGGCTGCATCGAATATGGTTCGATTTCTGCTGGAACTGAAATTGAAATACTTGAAGAGCATTCTGACCACATCCACGCGAAAGGCAAACTAATTAAAGGTACAGTTGGTGGACGCACGCCAGGACAGGATTTCTGGTTCGCCTACAAGCAAAACGGTGTTGCATATCCAAGAGGTGATGGCAGTGCGAGCTGGAAAGCAATAACTGCGCCGGAGCGAAAGAAGCCAGATTATTGGAAGGGCAAGGTAAGAGCGGTAGTTACCGGTTCTGGACTTACCTTAAGGGTCGCCCCCTCACCGCAGAGTAACGGCGCTTTAGCTGGGGCTGCAATGAGACAGGTAAATAGTCTGGGGCAAAACGAAGATTTAGTACTGTGTACAAATAGCGTAATAGAATTTGATAGTGGGAAAGTTTTTAACCTGAAGATTGGTTCCAAGCTTTACAAAATGGCGGAATGTTCCTTCGTGCCAAGTACTTCTGGCACTGCAACCGGTTTGAAAAGCCATTCTACTCCTGTCCCAGCAACTTTTTGGGCTTGTGTTGAAAAGCCTTATGTTCAACTGCTTGGATTGATTCCTACGGAGTTTGACAAGGTCGTAGCTATGGATACGGCAATTAAGGCAGGTGACGCAATCGGCTTTCTTGGTTTAAATGAAAAATTGGCAGGTCCTGATGGAGGGGTTTCGAGAAGTTATCAAGTCCATGTGGAAATTTTTTCGGCAGATCCGAGAATTGAGGATTTCTTGAAAAACAAGGCAGCAGTGAAGCAAGGAAAGCAATACTTGCACTTGCCAGCGAATACGACTTTGAAAAGTAAGCCCCCTCTAACTGGGGTTGTGACAATTTCGAATGAAACCTTTGTGGAGCTTGGGAAAACTGTTATCTATAAGGACCCTGAAGAGTGGTACGAAGTATCCGTAGTTGATGAATCAGAAAGCAAATCGGGTTTGCTCAAAAAAGAAGGGGCGGAGCTTATTGCTCAGCACGATTGGGAAAAACTAGGCTTTCGCGTCGTTAAGGAATCAAATTCAAATTCTGATGGTTTTCTGGATCCTGATGATATGCCAGAATTCTTCCAGACCTTATATAACGACTTGGATCGATTTGGTAACAGAGATCAAAAAGTCACTCTCGAAGATTTCCCGATTGCACTCAAGAATATAGAGTTCAGGGATCATTGGTCAAAGCTCATTGCATATCACCCTACGGAGTGGAAATCTAAGTCGGACTCTTCCAAATGGGCGCGGCTGGATACATTGCTGGAGAATTACCCATCTGTTCTAAATCACGAAAAAGAACGGATAGATAGTTTAATATTTTGGGATGATTCAGTTATACAGTCTAAAGGCTTAGGTGATGGCGTTTTATGGCATTTTCATCCAATTGCGTTTCTTGGTAATCAGATCGGTAGTCGCGGAAAAATAAAGATCACCGTCGAGATGTTAAAAAGGGTATTTGAAGGTCTAAAAAATACCTCCGAACAAGATGTCTTATTGGCGGAAGTTGCATCCCAGCTAAATGAGAACTGTGAAAGATATAAATTAGACACTCCGTTGAGGTTGAGTCACTTTTTTGCTCAGGTAAGGCAGGAAATTGGATCGAAGTGCGCGGTGGTAGAGGACTTTACCTATGGAGTGCCTGGCCTAAAGGGTACATTTAAGTATTTTAGGGATCACCCTGATGAAGCAACACTTTATGGATATCCAGGATCTAATAAATATGTGTCTCACGAAAATCAGATCGCGATAGCGAATCGAGCATATGGCGGGAAATTAGGTAACGGCAATATATCGTCTGGTGAGGGATGGAAATATCGTGGTAGAGGTCTTAAACATTTAACGGGTAAAGCAAACTATCAAGCCTTTAAGGATTATCATAAAACGTTCTGGGATGAAGAAGTTGATTTTGTTGGTCAGCCGGATATCTTGCATACACAGTTTAAATACTCTGTTCGTTCGGGTGTTTATTTCTGGCTTAAAAACAATATTTTTGTAGAAGCGGATAAGGGTGATGCGGACGAAAACGTAGATGCTGTTACTCGTATTATTAACAGAGATACTGACAGTTATGATAAACGCCGGAAGCATTTCCAGAGGATATATAAAAATGAAAAAATATTTGAAACTGTCTAAAATTCGTTGCATTTTTGCGATGGTCATGAGCTTGGTCGTATCCAATGTGTTAGCAGATGCAGCACCTACATTGAGTGAGTTTCATCCAGCGGTCGTGGCTTCAGTAGGAGAAAAAAAGATTGCAGTGTTCTTTTTAAAAAATAGTCTGAAAAAACTGGTGAACGGAGAGTATGTTGCTGACGCCGAAATATATTATTCTCCGATTGGTTCAGATAAAACATTTTTCAAATATGTTTGGAAAGTTGAGGGTGATCAAATTGCCTCCGTCTTCTTCTACGATTGGAAATCTCCGGAGCGACGCGGTAAATCAATGTATGTCCTGGTGAAGAGCAAGCTGTCTGACTCCGCGTTTGATGGTTTTTCGTATTCAGTCATGGAGCTTCCGCTCAGGGTCGATGGTGAAAACGCTTCATTGCTCTATTTCACAGGTGACCCATCTGATCCAGCTTTGGAAAACTGCAAGGATGGAAAGGACTTAGTTTCTGGAGCGAAGGTGGTTTGCAGTTATAAAGACGCTGCAAGTATTAAAAAATATTTTATCGCGCAGGATAAATGAAATTTCGAAGTCGCATGCGGGTTCGGCTTTGTTAGTTTCGCGCGATGGCTTTTTTATCGTTGAGCACGAGTAAATCTGCCCCGTTTGGGTGAAATGGGGACAGACCACGATTTTAGCAATTACCCGAAAAACGTGGTCTGTCCCCTTTTTCTTTTATGGTCTGTCCTCTTTTTCTTTTAGCCTGTTATCAAATGGCGGCTGACAAAGGTGATCAGTTGGGCCTCTTCAACGTGGGGCGATTGGGATCGTCAGCCACGGCGCCGATCAAAGCCAGCCACTGCATTTGAATGTCGAGGGCGTGGTTGAGGCGGTTTTGCACAAGTTTTGTCTGAATCCCTAACGCTAAAACGTTTAACGCTTGAGCATCTGACGACCGCGATTTTCCTTTAAACTCCCACCCCCAAGGAATGCGCTCAGGACACGGAATGCCAGCCCCCTCGAACTCCCTTCGCCCAGCATTCGTGCTCTGGCTATACGCCGCCGCAATCGTGCACATTCTCACCGGTCTCACCCTGACCTGGGCCGGTGACTCCGGCTTGCTCGATGGCTACCTGCAAATCCTCGAACTCGCATTCTGGGGCACCGACGCAGTACCCACCGCCGGCCACGAACAACAAGTCTGGTGGCTCGCGCTGTTCGGCGCGACGCTGCAAAGTTATTCGCTGTACATGCTCGCGCTGGTGCACATCGGCAATCGCTTGAAAGCCCCGGCGGTGTGGGGCTGGTTGATCGCCGGCATCCTGTTATGGGCGCCGCAGGACATGTGGCTGTCAGCGCAACAACAGGTCTGGTCGCACCTGTGGCTCGACGGTTTTGCGCTGCTGATGCTGTTGCCGCCGCTGGTCTGGCTTTATCGCCATGACCGCCGAAAGTCTCCTGCAGTAAAGACACCGAGCCAATCCAACCCGTTTGCTGATGGCGCCCACAAGCGAGTGCTAATCACCGGCGGCACCGGGTTCATCGGCGAAGCCTTGGTCAATCGATTACTCGACGCGGGCCATTCGGTCAGCGTACTGACGCGCGATCCGTTGAGCGCGGCCAATCTATTCAATGGCCGCATCCGCTGTGTGCATTCGCTCAGCGAACTCAGCCACAACGAAGCCTTCGACGTAGTGATCAATCTCGCCGGCGCCCCCGTCGCCGGGCCGCGCTGGAGCCCCAAGCGTCAGGCGCAACTGCTCGCCAGCCGAGTCGGCACAACCGAAGCACTGATGACCTGGCTGAAGAACACCAAGCACAAACCAACGCTGTGGATTCAAGCCTCGGCCATCGGTTTCTACGGTGTGCGCGATGCCAGCGAAAGCCTCGACGAACGCGCCAGCAAGGGCGACGGCTTCATGGCCGAACTCTGCGCGCGTTGGGAAGCCGCCGCGCAACCGGCCACTGAGTTTGGCGTGCGTCAGGTGGTGCTGCGTCTTGGCGTAGTGTTCGGCCCGGGTGGTGCGTTGACGCCGTTGCTGCTGCCGTTCCGCCTGGGTTTCGGCGGGCGCATGGGCGACGGTCGGCAGATCATGAGTTGGGTGCATCGCGACGATGTGCTTCAGGTGATCGCGCGGGCTTTCAACGACGACACTCTGCGTGGCACCTACAACATGGTAGCGCCCGAAACGGTCACTCAGGCCGCGTTCGCCGAGCAGGCGGGCAAAGTGCTCAAGCGTCCGGTGTGGTTGCACATTCCCGCCGCGCCAGTGCGTGCAATGGCGGGGGAGATGGCGCAGCTGTTCTTCGACGGTCAGCGCGTGGTGCCGCAGCGTTTGACCGAGGCTGGCTACACGTTCCGTTATCCAACACTCGACGCCGCTCTGCGCGATCTGACCTGAGGATCGCTCATGAGCAAGCCCTTGATGTACCTGCTGGCCGGCAACGGTAGCGCTGCCGATTGGTGGGACGACGCGCTGCCACACTTCCAGCGCTACGACCTGGTGCCGCTGGAGTTGCCGGGCTTCGGCGCGAATCCGCAGCTGCCTTGCGAGGATCTGGCGGACTACCCGCAGACCTTGTTGGCGATGACTGAGCAGGGCAGCGCGATCATGGCGGTCGGGGTCAATGCCTTGCTGGTGCTGCATGCGCTGCAACGTCGGCCCGGGCACTTTTCGCGCAGTGTTTTGTTGGCGCCGGTCGGTGCGTTTTTGTGGCAGCGTCGATTGCCGGCGCTGATGTCACCGCTTCCGATCCGCAAGACCATCCACTGGCTGCTGTCGAACAAACCCACGCTGTTCGCGCGCAAGTTCTCCAACCAGACCTGGACGCCCGCGCAGTACCAGCGCATGGGCGCCGGCTATGCGCGCTGCCGTGCGTTTGTGCCGCACTGGGATCTGATTCGCGCCGACACCGCGTTGCCGCTGCTGGAGTGGATCACCGATCCGGTCGAGTTGGTTTGGGGCGATCAGGACGCTGTACTCAGCATCGAGCAAGCGGCGGCGTGGTCGGCGATTCTCGCCCGCGCAGATCTGACCATCAGCCTGAAACCCGGTTGGGGCCATTACCCGTGGATCGACGCGCCCGCCGAATTCGCCGAGTGGCTGGAGTCGGGCGAGCGCGGATTTGTCGCCCACACCAAGGGCGGGCGTTTGCGTCTGGCTGAACTGGCGCGGCAAGCGGTGCCGGCAGCGCTGACGCTCAACGATTGCAGCGATCCGCGTCTGCCGGTATTTCTTGCCGCCCAACCTGATGTGATCTGGGCGGTGCGCTCCTCCAGTTATGGCGAGGATCAGGCCGATTCGGCGAATGCCGGTTTGAGCACCACCTATCTGCGCGAGCCGACCGCCAATGTGCCGAAACGCATCGCCGAACTGACGGCCGAAGGCGTCGAGGAAGTGGTGGTGCAGCGCTTCATCACGCCGCTAGTTTCCGGGATCGCTTTCGTGCGCCATCTCTCGGTAGAACTGGAATGGGTGGAAGGCCATCTCGAATCGCTCGCCGACGGTCACGTCAGCCCCTCACGGGCAACGCTTTCGCGGCTCGGCGATGCGTGGCGCAGCGGCACGTTCACGCCGTCCCACGGTTTGACCGAAGACCTGCTCTGGCATTTTCTGCAAGACGTGCTGCGCGTGTTCCACTACGTACCCGGCGACGTCGAATGGGCCTGGGACGGCGCGCAACTGTGGCTGCTGCAATACCGGCCAATCAGCGATTACGGCTGGCGCCGCCACCTGACCGCCGCCAACATCGCCGAGATCCTGCCGCCGCAACCGAGCGTGCTGGTGGAATACGCCCAACGCCGCGCGGCAGCAAGTATCCCGGCGATCATGGCGCGTTGGGATGCGCGAGTGTTGCAGGACAACGAGCCGTTCACCGCAGTGTTCGGTGGCGCGTCCTATATCAACAATGATCTGTTCCTCGCCCGGTTGGCCGACTGGGGCATCAGCGCCGATAACTACGCTGGTGAAGTCGGTGGTGCGACGCCGCATTTGCCGTGGCAGCCACTGAAGATGCTGCGTTCGTTGCCGCTGTTTTTGCGCATGCAACGCAAGGCTCGCGGCCATTTGCTGAGCCTTGAAAATGGCTTGCAGCGCTTTGATCGGGAGCTGGCCGAACTCGTCGCCCAGAGTGCCAATGGCCAACAACTTGCGGACTGGTTCACCCGGTTTTACGTGTTCGTGGTGCAAGGCAATCTGTGCATCGCCACGGCACTGGCCAGCAGCGGTGGCGATTGGCTGGGCCGCCCGCCGACTGCTTACGACAACCTTGAAAACAGTCCGCATCGATTGCCGTGGGAAACCGATCCGGCCACCCCTCGGCCCGCGTCGAGCGATCTGCCGCTACAGCCATTCCCGCAATGGTCAGGGCTGATCCGCCTCACCCATTCGAGCGGCCTGCCGGGCTTGCGTGGCTACTACCTGCAAGTGCGCGAGTGGTATCGCGACAACCTCATGCGCATCTTCTTTCGTCTGCACCACGCCATGCCGCTGGCGGATCGCGAGCACTGGTTTGCACCGCACCCGGATGTGCGCACCCGCGATGGCAGCTTTTGGCAGGACGGTCGTGAAGGTGCGGAGCAGGCCACCGGGTTCATGATTTATCCGGGGCAGGTGCAAGGCATCCTCGGCGAGGACATCTTGCTCGAAGACACCCTCGATCCGGGGCGACATGCGCATTACCAAACAGCGCGTGCGGTGATTGCGCGGATGGGTGGGCGCTTGTCGCATGGCTCGACGTTGTTGCGCGAATTGCGCAAGCCGTCGGCGGTGATGCCGCAGGTGGATCCGGCGTGGGTGGGGTGTGAGGTGTTGTATCGGGATGGTGAGTTGCAATTGATTAATTCGAAGGATACGAAGTGAAACGATTGCTGGTGTTATGTGTGAGCTGGTTGCCGATAGCGGTTATGGCGGCAGATGTTTGCAATCAGGAAACTGACTCAAAATATTTCTTATCGCAATGGTCGCAAAGCGGTGAACATCCGGAAGACATACTTTCCAGTCTTGATGGAAAAGAATTTTCTATCGATCCGGGCCACGTGGTTTTTCGCGGCGATCTAAATGGCGATGGCATCGAAGACTTCATCTTCAATTCCCGCGTCGGCATTGGCTCATCAATGGATAGCACATTTGCCTTCCTGATTCAGTGCCGTGGTTATTTGAGGTATTCGGGCGGCGATTACTTCGCCGGGGTCAAAGTTCTGGACGGTCCACCCAAGGGGGGAGGTGAGTTCAAGGACATCGAGATCTATTCCTACATCCGCGATAAGCGCGGGCAGATCCGCTACAAGGGCAAAGAGGCCATGACCCGGCCCCATCTGTGGCAATTCAACCCGCAGACACAGCGTTATGAAGGGCAGGCTGAGTAAGCCGACGGTCCCCGCTGCATTTACGGAGTTATTACGTGAAAGAATTTTCGGTTCTTCTCGGCAGCTTGATATCAGTTGCCGCGTCCATGGCATTCGCTGCCGATCCAACCTTCAAAGATTACACCGTCACGCCCGTTTTCACCGGCCCCAACCATAAGCTGGTGCCGCAAGAGAACAGCAGCCCAATGATGAATCAGGCACGGGTGCAAGCCCTGAACGGCAAGGTCAACTTCGCCGGCCATTACATCCTGCACAGGCTCGGCTGTGGCGGCAGCGCGATTTGCGGCGAAGTGCTGGACGCTCAGACCGGTGAAGTGGTTGGCGGTCTGCCGAATGCTTACGACGGCAGCACGTTCGGCATGGTTTACCAGCCCGACAGCCGTTTGATCATCGTTTCCGGCATTACGCTCGACGGCGAAGAAGATGCGCAGGGGAATGCGTTGGAAAGTGGTAACCGGGACCGTTACTACGAGTTTGTGAACAATGATTTTCGGCTGCTGAGCATGACCGACGTGGAATCGTCGCCGATGGATGAGGAGTGAGTGGATGAACCGGTTTTTCATTCGGCCTGTGCTGATTGCGCTGTTGTTTTTACCTCATTCGCTGCCCGCGACTGCCAGTGAAGGGAGTTGCTACGGCTACGTTACGGAGCTTGTCAGGAGCAGCGATTTTCCGTTTCGTTATGTCGACAAGGACAAGGTCAATTTGCTGATTGACGAGGATGACGGTGAAGTAGTGCGCGCTCAGCTGTTTTTCGACACCGACGGCAGCGGCACGATTGGCTGGATCAAATACACCACGGCTACCCACGAATTGCTCAACACCTCGGCCGAGTTGGATGAGCCGGTGGCGTTGTCATTCGACACCAAGTTTGCGGACGGCTATGCAGAGTGCCTGACAAAACAAAAGGCCGGCTAACGGCGAAAAGGATTTGCTATGACCAGCCTTGAGTGGGTGTTGATGATCGGCGGTTTGTTCAGCGCTACCAATGTCTTTGCCGTTGACCCGCCAATAGTGGGAGCCGCCGGAAACACAGTGACGTTCCGGGCTAAAAAATGGACGTCACCCGTCGTGGTATCTACCACTGCCTGGTTCACCGCGAATGGAAAAACGTTCCCGTTGTTCCATGCCGGCATTGCTGCCCAGGCTTATCCTGAGTGGCTCAGCCCTGACCAAAAATTTCTACTGGCGACTGCGGTGGAGTACGGCGTAGTCATAGGTGAGAACGGTGAGGAAATAGCGACATCACAAGGGCATTGCGATGTGATCTCGATGGAAACCGGTTGCGTGATGGCTGAGAGTTACGAGCGGTTTTGTGAGGGTAACTGGGTAGGCAATCAATGGGTTTCCGAAGAGGGCGGGGTGCTCAATCCTGTCTTGGAGACTAAGTCACCCAAGGACCTGCTGAAATATGCTTCGAGTATCGAGCCGGCGCAGTCCCGCGCTGACTCCATCGAATCGAGCCTGACTTTTTTTGAGTCCAGAGTCCTACATGGCGTGCCATCCCCCGGCTCAAAATATTCGGGTCTACAACGACCTCGGTTTTTATCTGGCTGAGGGCGGTAGAGATAAGCTGGCGCTGAAGTTTTATCGCAGCGTTGAGGCCGTTGGTAAACGGACGGTACTGATGTTGAACATTGCCGACTCGCTCTGGCGCCTTGCTCGTAAAGACGAAGCGCAACGCTATTACAGCCAGTACCGCGACGCGATGAGCGCCGACGGCAAGGCGCAGAAAATACCTCAACGCGTAGTTGAGCGATCCGCCATTCAGGGAATGAAAAATTGAACATGTTTGCGCGTTTTATCGGGTTGTCCTTTGGATGCCTGTTTGCCTCTTTTGCGATGGCCGAGGACGACTGCAAAGAAATCACCGTGAGCGCCCAGGTCGATCGGTGTGTGGAGGCGGCCCGCAAGGAAGCCGACACGCAACTCAATGCCAGCTACAAGAAACTGTTGGGACGGTTTGAGTCTCAACAGCGGCGCGACCCTGAGCAGGGTAAGGCGCTGGTCGCCATGGCCAGAGAATCCCAGCGCGCCTGGATCAAGCTACGCGACACCACGTGCCCGCTTGAAGCCACGGAAATCGAGCCTGGGGTGGCAGCGCATGTCACGACGATCAACAACTGCATGGCAAGACTGAGTCTGGAGCGTGCAGCTTACCTGGACACAATCGTCGCTGATGAGCCGGGTAATGTGGTCGATCTGAACAAGGTGTACCTTTCCGGCTCCCAGCGCTTCGGCGATGTCGTGGCACGATATGTCAGCACCTTTGGCAGCCCATGCCTGACGGTCCAGATATTGGCGCCCAACGGCGGTTGGAGGGCGCTGTCCTCCAAGCGGTTTTGCAGTTTCGAGGGCAAGGCTTTTTGGACGGACTATGCCGATGCCGGGTTTGAGGATCCTGTGTTTGCCGAGGATGGGTTGCACGTGACGCTCAGTTTGACTGAGCTTCGTGGGCTCGGAGAAAAGCGCCTTGCCTGTGTGATACCGATTCAGAGCGAGCAAATCAAAGAGCTGAAATGCGGAGCGCCTGAACCCGGTGCCTAATCGGGGCTCAATTGGGACGTATTTGGACATCATTTGATTGAATCAAGGATTGAAGAAAGTGAAACGCGTATTGCAGAGCGTTCTCTGCGCTCTAACTTGTTGTGTCGCTGTACCGGGTTCTCCCGCGCTTGCTGCGCCCCAAGTCCTGAAGGAAATCTCGGCTAGCTTGCTGGGTGATGCATCACGGCAAAAGGTGTTTGTGCTGGCGGGTGATGCGGACGACGTTTCTAACCGATTGTTGATTGCGCCGGTACAGACACGTGACGAGGACATCTTGCTCGATACGTCGAAGGCGCTGCCTCTGATCAAGAGTCAGTACTCGTCTGCGCTTCAGGGTGTATTCAGCGTCCATGTACTTAAAGGTCGCCCCGGCGTCATGACTGTCATTGATCCGCAGGCTGAGGAAGCTGTGGTCAAGCAGCCGTTCGTTGAGGCAGGGGATTACATCGCGCTGGTAACCAGCGAGGAAGATAACGCGGTTTACAACTTCAACCTGTTGTTCGCCTTCAATAGAAGTTCAAGGCAGTTTGAGCTGAAAGCTCTGCTGGAAGTGGCGAACAACGACTCCTGTGACCGGTCGCTTGTCAGCGTAGTGCAGTTGCCGGTGCAGACATTGGGCACAATCACTCTGGCCTCTTTCGATGGACGTGAGGCGCTGCAGAAACTGCAGGTTGCTCGTACTGGCAGGATTGAGGGCGTTAGAAAGAAATTGATGACCGGCAATTCGGCTGATTTGCTGGATATGGCGCTGGCAGCCTACCGAAAGGGTGATGACTCTTCCTTCAAGGATACGATGAGCTACGCGTTGATGGACGGTGGCTCGCATGACACTTGTCCCCCGGATAGCTATATCGTCGCAAAGTACTACTACCCGCAGCGTCCCGGCTGGTCCAACGACCTCGGTTTTCTGCTCGGCGAGGCGGGTTACTACGCTGAGTCGATTGAGTTGCTCAACGCAGTGATTGCTGACCACCCAAACAGGACGGTTGCTTACCTGAATCTCGCTGACAGTTATTGGGCCGTGAACGATAAAGAGCGGGCGGTGGCGGCGTACAAGCAATACGCATCGCGTATGTCGGAAGCGGGAAAGGCTTCGAAGATCCCGGCGAGGGTGGTTGAGCGCAGCGCTGTGGCGCCCGAGGTGTAACCAACGTTCGTAGAGTTGCTGCAAAATGTTTTCTGTTACCCATGAACCGCTAAAGGAATGTTCGGTTTGAAATATTTGTCTGCGTTTATTTCTGTGCTTCTTCTAATGCCACTGGCTGCTCACAGTGAAGTTTCTACACAGGTAAGGTGCTTCCACTCGCTGGAAGGCAAAAACATCAATTTTGAGTTCAGAACCTATTACGACGTGGCGGCCAAATGGAGTGGCGCAAGTGTCAGGTACAGCAAGTCGAAGAAAGCCATTACTTTGGTTCACCACCGAACCGAAGAGTACGTCATGACGGAGAGCGGGCCGTACGAATTCACGACGACTTGGGAAGAAGTTTCAGACGGTGCAGTGACGGGACAGTATGTCATTGCAACGCAAGGCGCTCGGGTTAACTCGATGCGCTACACGAATTATAAATCCGGCAAACAGTATTCGTTCGATGAGGACTTCAGTATCGAGGCCTCTCCGGAGACGGGTTGTCAGTGGGGATGAAATCTTCAAGAAAGGGGACTTAACGTCCCCTTTTTTCATCCGAAAATCTCGTTACGACATGGCTCAATCTCACCCCGTCCTGCCGTTGAGCGATGGCGTAAGTGGCTGAGGCTAGAGGGCCGCGGATTGCTCGGACCAGATAATCAATGTCAGAGTATTCTGTTGATGTTCAAAAGCCTTCAAACGCCGCTACGCTCTCGACCTTGAAAATTGCCAGTGGTTGTCCATGTCCAAGATTCGAGGGAACGGGTATCGCTACCAGATCTGGCGATCTGAAGCGCGCAAGGCAGCGGAAGATCTGGCGCGTGGGAACCAGAACCTCATAACCAGAGGTATTGATACAACTCGAATTCAGTACGAGCCCATTAATCCCGTTGCCATCGAAGCGGCCGATCTTTGGGGAGATGAGGCTACCTTGTACCCGTGGCACGATGTGCATCAATGGAAGCAAGCAGACACCCGTGGTTTTGACGTTTCGCTTTGGTTCGGCAAAGAATTATGTGGGTTATGTTATGCGTCGCCTCGCAAGAGCAAGCTGTGCATCAAGATTGTGATTCTGGAGGGCAAGCCGGACAGATCTCATCCGTTGCGAGGCACCGTGGCCGCTTTGGCATTAACCGCGATTGAAAACTACGCGATCTTGATTGGCTGTACGGAAATTGAAGTTCAAGAACCAGCCGCCGCTGCTATACCGTTGTATGAGAGTTTAGGGTTTGGCTTTGATCCGACGGGCCGGCTTGTTATTGGGGTTGAGCGGTAATACTATCCAGTCAAATTTCGAGACCCGAGAGGTTTCCATGAAAAAGTCCAAACATGAACCAAAGCCTGTGATGGCTGCTCGGTTCCAGGCTGAAGCTCGTGAAGTTTTGGCCAAGCGTTCCGGTAAGCGCAGCCGTTTTCTGGATGTTGCATTGGCCAAAGGTTCTGATTTTGAGCCAGTCGGTCTACTGGCCGGCTGAAGGTTTCGGATTCTCAAAAAAGCTGCCGTGATTGGCAGCTTTTTTGTGTCTGGGTTTTTACAGGTAGTTGCAGAAAGGGGACTTAACGTCCCCTTTTTTCATCCGCAAATCCCGCTACGGCTTGGCCGCCACGCTTCGCACTTCAATCTGGTCAAGCGTCCCTTCCACCATCAATCGCACCCCGTCCGCCATTCTGCTCAAGGCGAGTGCCACCGAGCGGCGGGAGCCGTGGAGGTCGTCGGCGAGGTCGCAGGCGATGACGCTGATGGACAGGAGGTCTTCGGAGGCGTTGGCCATGAGGGCTTCGGCGTCGATGTCCGGGTTCAGGCTGAACAAGCCTTCGCGGCGTGGGACCGGTGGATGGCCGGGGTTGCCCAAATGGTGATCGAGGGCGCGTTCGGCGGCTTCATTTAGTTTTCTTGAATCGAAGGATTCGTAGGGGGAGGTGTCCTCGGTGTTGGTCGTTGAATTGGTCATCGGTGTAAATCCCTTGGAGTAAGAAGAAATTGCTCCCGAATTCGGACTTGCACATCCGGTCACCGAATACCCGATGACGCAGGAAGCCTATCGGTGATCTTCAAGCTCGCCTAGTTCATGGACAGTCCCGCACTTTGCAGGAAATTTCCCATAGATTCGCGGCCGGAAGATCAAAAGATCGCAGGCTTCGCCAGCTCCTACAGGGATGTGTTTCAGCAGGAGTAGGACGTTGCCTGCGGAATCGTGACTTGGCAGTCATCGTGCGGGAAATGGTCTGCATCCTCTTCCAACATCGTTAGATACTGGCGTTATCGTTCGAATCCCTTACACTGCCCCGGCCGTTCATTTTCCTTTTGAGGCTGTGCGCATGAAATTTCGTTTTCTGCTGTGGATGATGGGTTTGTTGATGGGTAAGGCCAGCCGGACAAATCCTGCGTTCCAGCAGCAGTTGGGTGACAAGGATCTGGTGTTTCAGCTGCAGACGCTGGATGGGAAAGTGGCGCGGCATTTCGTGGTCAAGGATCAGCGCATCACCAGCAAGTCTGGGGTGGTGGCGGAGCCGGCGTTTGCGATTGCGTTTAAAGATGCGGGTTATGGCTTTGCGACGATGCAGGCAAAGAACAAGCAATTGGCGTTTATGCAGGGCATTCAGGACAAGTCGATCCAGCTCAAGGGTAATCCGGCGCTGGTAATGTGGTTTCAGGGGTTGATGAAGTACTTGGTGCCGAGGAAGGCTAAGCCTAAGGCTTGAGGTGGTCAGTTAGACCGAGTTGGTTTCTCCGCGAGCAGGCTCGCTCCCACAGGGATTTGTGTAAATCCTGGGGGAGCGGGCCTATTTTTATGCCTGGCTGAACTGCGAGGCCAGTTCGCGCAATAGGACTTCGGCTTCCAGGACTTTGCTGACGACGTCATTGGCTTTGTCGCGTGTCAGGCCGACACGCTCAAGCAGGGCGTCGGGAATGTCTTCATCCGGGCCGGAGCCAATCCCGCGACCGCGCAACAGGCGCACGGCCAGGCAGACGAGGTTCGGGTATTCGGCGTAGGCGCCGTCGTAGCTTGGGTCGTGCTGGAAGCGCAGGGC
>Ga0308159_1002125_pt1 | contig 24092 bp, 18 predicted proteins | sample PhyCR1_FD_201040 | JGI IMG/M metagenome (GOLD analysis project Ga0308159, IMG submission 201040) | Phyllosphere microbial communities from UC Gill Tract Community Farm, Albany, California, United States - DLSLC.R1 | ecosystem: Host-associated > Plants > Phyllosphere > Unclassified | place: USA...
GAGCATCGCGAGCCCCAGCAGAACCGTGATCTCGAGTCCCTGCATGCCTGCCGCCCTTCGTCGTGCCCCTGGACACAGCGTAGAGAGCGTGCGGAGAATTCCCGAGCGGCGTCAGCCGCGGGGTGGGTGGGCTGACGTCTCCGCGCGCACGTCGTCTTCAGGCGCGATCCCGATACCCCTCCCATGCGTCGGCGAGTCGCCTCAGCCCCTCGTCGAGCACGGGCGAAGTGACCGGCACACGAATGCGGTCATCGGTGTCGACGTCGGACGAGAACGCGGCCGACACGGCGACCGAGACGCCGAAAGACGCAGCGTGCCGCGCGAACGCCGCGGCCGAGCCCACCGGCATCCGGGCCCAGATGCAGAGGCCTCCGCGGGGTGGCCGCCACTCCCAGTCGGGCAGGTGCGACGCCAGAAGGGTGCCGGCGCCCAGGGCGGCCTCGCGGTGCGTCACGACCGCATCCCGTCGCAGTGCGGGCGCGTGGGCGAGCAGATCGAGCGCGAGCAGCTGCGCGGGAACGCTCGTCGACAGGTCGGTGGTCTGGCGAAGGCCCCGCAACCGCCTCACCAGCACCGGGTCGGCGCGCACCCACCCCACGCGCAGGCCCTCCCACGCCCACTTCGACAGGGACTCGACGGCGATGATCGGCGCGTCCGGTCTCAGGGCCGCGAGCGACGGGGGAGTGAGACCGTCGAACGACAGGTGCGCGAGCACGCGGTCCTCGACGACGGTGATGCCGTGCTCGGCGGCGAGGTCGGCGATCCGCTGGCGCACGAGCGGGTGGGTCTGGATGCCGGTCGGGTTGTGGTTGTGCGGGTTCAGGGCGATGAGTACGGGTCGGCGCACGACGATCGCCGCTTCGAGTTCCCCGACGTCGATCCCGTCGGGAGTCAGGCGGATGCCGTGCACCAGGCCGCCCCGCCGGCGCACGGCATCCGTGAGTCCCGGCCAGCTGACGTTCTCGGTGAGGACCGTGTCGCCGGGGGAGACGAGCTCGTCCACGAGCAGGCTGAGCGCCTGCTGCCCGCCGTGCGTGACGAGGATCTGCGCGGGGGTGGTGGGTGTCCCCTCGTCGGTCACGGTCTGGGCGATGAGCGCGCGCAGGGCGGGAAGGCCCGCGGGATCGGCCTCGGCGGTGGTGGCGTCGAGCACGGGTCGGTGGCGGTGCACGATCTCGATCGCGCGCGGCGAGATCGCCGGTACCGCGCGCAGCAGGTCGATGTTCGACGAGAGCGACGCGTAGAGGGCTTCGCCGCGCCCGGCTCGCGAGCGCGCGGCGGTCGGCGCCGTCCCCGCGACTCGGGTTCCGCTGCCTTGCCGGCGGTCGAGGATGCCGTCTTCGTACAGTCGGGCGTAGGCGCTGACGACCGTGCCGCGCGAGACGGCGACGGTGGCGGCGAGGGTGCGTTCCGAGGGCAGGCGGTCCCCGCCGCGCAGTTCCCCCTCGCGGACGAGGTGGGCGATGCCGTCGGCGAGACTGGCCGACAGGGTCGCGTCGGTCGTCGCCCAGCGTCCGAGGCGCGCGGCGAGGGCTTCGGCCGACACGACAGCCGTCCGATGGTCCACCAGGGCGGAAGTGGCTCTGTCGACGAGGGTCATAGTCCCCGATTCTGGGGCCATGACCCGTCGTGAATCAGCCGAATCGTTCGTTCTCAGTCCACTGACCTTCGATTGGACCATCGGCGAGCTGCTCGCGTGGATCGGCGCCGAAGATGCGCGCTGTCACGACGAGGGGCTCGCGGAAACCGTGGATGCCGTGAACCGAGCTCTCGGCGAGACGGCCGTCGCGACGGTGACGCCCGTGGTGGCCGTGCGTTCGCTCGCGACGCGCGTGGCGAACGAGCCGGCCCTGGCGGCGTCGCGCCTGGCCGGCATCCTCACCCCGGTGCCGGTACCCGACCTCGAGCGCGCGGAGCGTGGCGTCATGACGCCCGCGTGACACCGGCACCGCGGTGCTGCTCGCCGCTCTCGCGACCTCAGCTCCCGGCCGGCAGCGCCACCTTCGCCTTCGCCCACGATCGCCCGCGGGTGTCCTTCAAGATGTCGTATTCGACGTCGACGTGCGGCTCGATCGCGCTGTACTTGTCGTTCGGCGCCCCGATGACGAGCTGGAACCCGAGGCCGCGCCACGCACCGATCGCGCGCTTGGTGAAGTGCGCGTCGGCCTTGATGAGCGCCTCATCGAGGAAGACGGGCGCGTACCGCGGCCGCTGCGCCCCGGCATCCCCGAGTTGATACCGCAGCGCGGCGCCGACGATGAAGGCGATGAGCTCCTGCGACTCGCCTCCCGACTTCTCGCCGATGTGGTCGTACAGCGCGACGTGCTCGCCCGTGTCGGCGCGGAAACGTTCGGCGCTGACCCGCACGTGGTTGCGCACGTCGACGAGGTCGGCGAAGTCGGGGGCGGTCGGTCGGATCCGGCCGATGAGCCGGGCCATCCGTCCGTACACGGCTTCGCGTTCCTCGTCGGATGAGGCGGCGTCGATCGCCGCACGGACATCGCGGAGCTCTCGGCGGAAGCGCTTGCGCACCTCGGATTGGCTCTCGCGCGGAACGATCTGCAGGCGGTGCTCGTCGTCGTAGAACGGCAGGTCCTGCATGATGTCGTTGATCGGCGCGATGCGCTCGCGGATCTCGCGCAGCGCTCGGGTGAGCGCGGAGTCGAGGCTCGTGAGGTCGTTGCCCGACAGGCGCAGCAGCGAGTCGCGCCACTCCGCCTCCAGCTCGTGCAGCCCGCTGGCCTCGAGATCGGCGAGGATCCGCTCGAAGTCGCCGAGCGAGTCGTCGGGGTCGGCGAGCAGGTTGGGGCTCGGCCACCGGTCGGTGAACGCCGTCATCGTGCGGCGGAGGCTCTCGCGCTGCTCGCTCCATGTCTCCTGCGCCGACCGCTGCTCCTCGAGCAGGCGCCTCGAGGCCGACTCGAGGGCCGCGTCGAAGCGCGCGAGCTGCTGCGAGGGCGAGGCCTCGTCACCGGCGGGCGCCACGAACAACCCGTCGAGATAGTCCGTCTCGTCGGAGGACAGCGTCATCTCGCGGTCCTCGGCCCGTTCGAGCAGGATCTGCGCGGCATCCACGTCGTCGGTGATCTCCGCCCAGCGCGCGGCGAGCGCCTGCTGCTCGGTCTTCGCCCCGCCGATCTCCTCACGCAGCCGTCCCACGCGGGCTCTCGCGCCCGAGATCTGCTCCTGCAGCTCGGCGATGCGGGGGTTGCCGGCGGTGATCTCGGCGACGGTCTCGTTCCAGCGGTCGAGGTCGCGTCGGACGGATGCCACATCCACCTGGTCCCACGACAGATCCGCGATCTTCTCGAGGGCGCCGCGCCGGTCGTCGAAGGCGTCGAGGGCGGCGGCGGCCTCGTCGACCGCGGTCTTGGCGGTCGCGAGCTCGCGGCGCACGGTGACGATCTGCTCACCCAGCTCGGTGAGGCGCACGCGCGACGAGAAGCCGAGGATGCTCTGCCGCACCGACCCGCCGTGCGCGCCGCGGGAACCCTGGCTCGTCTGCCCCGAGATGGTCAGGGCCATGCGGTGCTGCGACAGCTGTGAGACGGCATCGACGCAGACGAAGGCGAACTGCTGCTCGAGCCGGTCCTGGAGCCAGCCGGTGAAGGGAGAGCGGCGGAATTCCAGGCGCCCGGGAAGGGTCGCGGGGTCGAGCCCGCCTCGCTCGGGCAGATCGGTGGGCACGCCCTCGAAGCGCAACCGCTCACCGAGGCGGACGGTGTCGATCGCGGAGCGGAAGGCTGACAGGTGAGCCGCGTCCACGAGCAGCGTCGTCGCGAATCCGCCCAGGGCGAGGGTGAACGCCCCCCGCCACGGTTCGAACTCGGTGCGGACGTCGACCAGCTCGGCGACGAAGGGCAGCTCGGCGGCCGTGAGCCCGGCGGCCTCGGCCAGGGCTTCGCGGGCCTCGTGCAGCCGCGGGGGAATGTTGTCGTCGCGGGTCTGCGTGCGCCGGTGCTCGCTCTCGAGGGCCGCGAGCTGCTGACGCAGGTCGGTGTGGCGGCTGCTGGCGGCGACGAAGGCGTCGCGCACCGCGCTCTTGGCATCCGTGTCCCCGAGCGTGCGACGCGCCTCGGCGACGAGCGCGGTGAACTGCTTCTCGGTGGTGACCTCGACCGACAGCACCGCAAGCGCCGCCTCGAACCGTTCGCGATCGCGCTGCATGCCGGCGAGGCGCCGCTCGAGGTTCCGCAGCTCGCGCTGCGCGGCGTCGAGACGGTCGCCGCCAGCCGCGCGCAGCACGTCACCGAGGCCCTCGCGCTCCGCCTCGGCCGCGTCGGCGAGGGCTTGACGCTCGCGCACGAGCGTGTCGGTGGCGTGCGTGCGGTCGCGCAGCTCCGCCTCGACGGCGCCGAGCAGATCGACCCGGCGCTGGGCGCGCCAGAGCGAGGCGCGTGAGTCGGGGTCGCCGAGGCGTCCGAGCGCGTCGATCAGGCGCAGGCGTTCGGCGGCGTCGTCGATGCGCGACTTCATGTCGCGGATGGGCTGCAGCGCCCGCACCTGCTGGCGGGCTTCGAGCATGCGCGTACGCGTGGACTCGAGCCCGTCGAAGTGCGTGACGACCGCGTCGGCGACGGCGAGCGTCTCGGGCTCTTCGAGCACCATCCGCTTGTAGAGGTCGTCGACGGTGGTGATCTGCTGCCCGGCCTGGATGCGCGCGAGCAGGCTCATCGCCTTCGAGCCCGCTCCCGCCGCCCCGATGCCGAGAACCGCGTGCAGCCGGGCCGAGAACTCGCGATCGGTGGCGAGGGTCTCGAGGCCCGTGGCCCGCACCGCGGCGTCGGAGAGGTGGCTCTGCGCCGCCCGCTCGAGCCGGCGCAGGTCGAACGCCCCGTGCACGCTCGCGCGCACCTTCACGGCGTCGTCGAGCGTGCGGGCGGCGGCCGGGATGTACCAGGCGCGCACCGCCGTGAAGCGCGCGCCGTCGTGGTCGGCCCACGTCATCGCGATCGCCGTCCACGTGTCGACGCCGTCGCCGCGCAGCACGCGCACCTTCGTGCCCTCGTCGGTGCGCGACTCGTCGAGTTTGCCGCGCCCGTACGAGAGGATGTTGCGCTGCTCCTGTCCGCGCGGGCGCCCCACGACAGCGCCGTTCGAGGCGCCGTTGAACGGGGTCGTGTGCGGCATCATGAGCGCGACGTAGGCGTCCATGAGCGTGGACTTGCCCGAGCCCGACCCGCCGCACAGCAGCGTCGCCGTCGGGGCGAAGCGCACGCGATGCGTGCCGTCGTAGCCGCCCCAGTTGATGAGCTGCAGGTCTTCGGCGACCCACTGCTGTCCCCGCGATGCGGCGGGGATCAGCCCGAACAGCGTCTCGAGCATGCTCATGCGCGCTCCTCCTCGACGATCGCGGATGCCACGGTCTCGATGCCCGGTTCCGCCTCGTCGGTCAGCGACGCCGGGGTGCCGGCATCCGGGATCTGCTCGTCGAGCCAGCGCTGGAGCTCGCGCAGGACCTCGGCGCTGAGCACGATCTCGATGAGCGGGCCGATGCGGTAGCGCCCCTCGGACTCCTCCTCGATGATCCCCTCGCGATCGAGGCGGGCGATGGCCGTGCGGACGGCTCGCTGCTGGCTCGCGCGGGTGCCGTCGGTCTCGCTGAAGTAGGTGAGCACGGTCTGCTCGACCTCTTCGACGTCGACGCGGGCGGATGCCGTGCCCGCGGTCGTCTCGCGCTGGAACACCGTTCTCATGTAGACGAGCACCAGGGTCTCGGCGCGCGAGTAGGCCTCGTCCTTCAGCAGGATCGGCACGTCGACGTCGTCGCTGCGCACCTGTTCCTTGTAGGCGACCCCGCGTGCGTGGTCGACGACGAGGCGGACGAACAGGTCGTTCAAGCGGGATTCGATCATCTGCTGATGCTCGATCAGCAGCTTCCACTCGGCGGGGGAGTTCTCGGCGACGAGGAAGCGCCGCTGCAGGATGCGCACCAGCACGCGTCGCACGTCGGCATCCAGGATGCCGCGGTCCCCGGCGAACAGCGCGTCGGGGTCGTTCTCCATCGCGACGGGGGCGATGAAGGCGGGGGTGTCCGTGTCGGAGGGGGACGGGGCGATGTCAGTCATCGGCATCCGTTTCTGTCGTGCGGGAGGCGGTGACCGCCCCGAAAGCGAAGCGACGGGTGGTGCCGTCGGGGCGGACGGCCTCGACGATCGAGACGTCGTCGCTCTCGATCGAACCGCGGCGGTGGACGATCTCGAGCAGGCCCACGAGGTCGACCGGGCGACGGGTCTCGGTCTCGGCGCCGTCGAACGCGGTCGCGAGGTCGAAGCCCTCGCCGAGTGTCGCGACGTACGCCTCGAGCTCGGCATAGTGCGGCCCACCCCAGGCGCGCGTGTCGGCGTCGACGAACTCGACGTCGACGTCTGCGGATGCCAAGGGCTCGGGTGCCCCGGCCGGACGCACGTCGCTGAGGGACCGGCGCAGGTGCCCGATGTCGGCGAGGGGAAGGGTGCGCACCGGTTCGACCCGGCCGGGGGAGCGGGTCTGGCTCCAGCGATGCAGCCCCGCCATCACCGAGCGCAGCAGGTCGTCGACCTGCCGGTCGCGGATCGGGTCGTGGGTGCGCACCTGGGCGGTGATGATGTGCGAGGCCCGCCGCTGTGCGGTGAGCACGTCGTGCACGCCGGTCTCGACGCGGCGGGCGATCGCGTCGAGCTCGCCGCGCTGCTCGGCCGTCATCAGGCGCGAGAAGGGCTGGGTGAGCACCGTGTGCAGCTGGTCGGTGAGGTCGTCGATGTGCTCGGGGTCGCCGATCAAACGCAGCGCCCCCTGGAACGCGCGGCCCTCGGGGGTGGCCTGCATCACCTGACGCCCGCGCTCGAGGTACTCGCGCAGCACCTCGCCCGTCGGACGCACGTCGCGGCGGAGCTCGGCGACGACATCGCGCTGCATCGCGGCGATCGATTCGGCCACCCGCGAGAAGTCGGCCGGCAGCTCGCGCGCCAGGTGGATGACGTTCTCGGCCTCCTCGAGCAGATGGTCGTCGTCGAGAGGCTCGACGACGCCCTCGTCGAGGGCGGCGATCTCGGCATCCAGAGCCGCCCTCTCTTCGAGCAGGGCCTCGCGGCGTCGGGCGGGGTCGCTCTCGGCGTCGCGCGCGAGCCGGTCGACGGCGTCGAGCAGGGTCCGCACGCGCGAGCGCGAGACGCGCGCCCGCCCGCCACCCGCGCGTCCGGCGATCTCGAGCGCACCGACCGCGTGCGCCGAGAGCCGGTAGACCTCGACGTCGTCCTCGATCTGCAGGCCCAGCCAGCCCACGCGCACCCACCCGCGGCAGATCTCGCGGGCGGTGCCGGCGGGGATCCGGCGATCGTCCTCGGTGTCGATGCCCGCGGCGCGCAGCTCGTCGATCGCCTCGGCCACCTCGACGTGCGCGTCGGCGACGGCGACGACGGGGCGATCGGGAGTGAAGACGATCGACAGCACGGCGACGACGAACGGCGCGAACCGGCCGTGCAGCAGGTCGAGCGTCGGATTCTTGAATGCCGTCACCGAGCGCAGGTACGCGGCTTCGGTTCGGGTGCTGCTCACTGGCTGAAGTCTACCGGCGGCTCAGCGGGCGCTAAGGCGGCCCCTTCTCGGGACCGTTCACCCGGCCGTGCATTGGTAGAGGGTGGCGCCGGTCACCTTGTTGATCTCGCCGCCCTCCTTCGGCTGAGCGAAGTCCCATTCCCTCACCTCGTGGCATCCGGGGCCGGTCGCCACGCGCCGCACCGGGTCGCTCTCGGGAGCCCCGGATGCCACGACGAACAGCCGCGCGTGGCCGCTGCGGACCATCTGCTCGAGGTCGTCCGTGGTGAACACCGGCACATGTCCGCTGTAGCCGCCGTCGGTCAGCACGCTCGCCCCGGTGGCGTCGATGACCTGCGACGACATCGCCCACGAGTCGGTGACGAAGAGCGGGGCGCCGTTCTCGCCGCCGCCGTGCTGGCGGGCCGCGTCGACGATCTGCGCGACGGCGGGGCTCATCTGCGAGGTCCCGCCCCAGGGCGACGGGGGCGACACCGCGAACGTCTCGTCGGGGTGGCCGCCGCGCGCGGTGACGCCGACGTAGGCGTCACCCCCGCTGCCGTCGCGTGCGTCGTCGAGCACCTGCAGGCTGGTCGCCGCCGGGAGGCACAGCAGGGCGACGGCGAGGGCGGCGGGGGCGAGACGCCGCACCCGGGGAAGTGCCCGGGGCTTCGACACCGCGGCCACCGCGCCGACCGTCAGCCCCACCGCGCCGATTACGACCGCGGGCACCAGGAGCACCGCGGGCAGCCGCGCCTCGCTGATCAGGACGACCCACCATGCCGCCTGCACGGTGACGACGGCGGGCAGCACGAGGCGGAGAGACCGGCGTCGCGAGCGCAGAAGGTGCGCCCCTTCGCGCCAGGCGACGGCGACGAGCAGGACCAGGGGAACGCCGAGGGCGGCGACGTAGGCCGTGTGCGGCACGTGCGTGACCGTGAGGACCGCCGCCGCGGTCGCGAACCACGTCGTCGCGACGACCACCAGGGGGAAACGGGCCCGCGACATCGGCGTGCCGCGGTGGCCGCGTCTCGGCCGGTACCGCCAGAGACCAAGGGCGATGCCCGCGAGAGCCGCCGGGTAGAGCCACCCGATCTGGGTGACGAGCGGCAGTTCCAGCAGCTTCGTGAGCGTCGGCGAGCCTCCCGAGCTCGAGGCCGCGGGCGTCGTGAGCGCGTGAGCCAGGGCGGCGAGGGTCGCGCCGAGCCCGCCGGTCGAGCTCGAGGCTCCGACCGACCCCGGTACGGCGCCCGGTGCGAGCCGGTCGAGGCCGTTGTAGCCGAAGACCATCGCGAAGATGTCGTCGTTCGTCGAGCCGTCGACGTAGGGGCGCGCACTGGCCGGGACGAGGGCGAAGACGGTGATCCAGGCGACGGATGCCACGACGGCGGCGCCCGTGACGATTCCGGCGCGGTAGAGGCCGCGGCGCCACCCGGGGGTCGCGGCGAGCGTGCCCGCCACGAGGGCGGGGAGGAGGAACCAGGCGGCCATCATCTTCGCCTGGAAGCCCACGCCGATGAACATCGCGCAGACCACCAGGGGCCACCATCTGGCGGTGAGCACCGCGCGCTGCCACCACACCAGGGCGACGGCGAGGGCCATCGTGAGCAGTCCGTCTTCCATCGGGTGGGCGAACATCGACACGAAGATCGGCGTCGAGGCCGCTGCGGCGGCGGCGAGGAGCCCCGCGCCGCGCCCTCCCCAGCGCAGTGCCAGCACCGCGCACGCGACGATGGTGACGACGCCCTCGATCACCTGGGGGAGGGCGATGGCCGAGATCGACATCCCGAACAGTCGGATGCTGAGTGCCTGCGGCACGGCGAACCCGCTGAGCTTGTCGAGGGTCACCGTGGCATCCGGATCGAAGGCACCGAAGAAGAGCGCATGCCACGACTGCGACATCGACCGGGCCGACGCTTCGTAGAACGAGAAGTCGCCGCCCCGCGCGAGGTTCCAGCACGTGAGGACGACGAAGCCCGCGACGATGACCGTCAGCGAGATCCGGGCCCACCAGGGTTCGCGCCGCCACCGGGCGAGAGGGACGGGGAACGGCACGGTCCACAGCATCGACCTCGCGGTGCGGGTGATCGTATGCGCCGGGTATCAGTCCGCTGTGACGCGGGACGAGCACGGCGGGCGCGCTCAGGATGCCGACGGGCACGGTGTCCGCCCGGCTCGCCGCATCGCCCTGACGGAGCTGCCGCGGCCCGCGGGCGCGCTCAGGAGCGGGGTGCGGGGACCTCCGTGGGCGCGGCGGCGAGGGTGCGCAGTCGCGCGAGTTCGGTCAGCGGAGCCGGATGGTCGTCGACGCGGAGGTCGACCACGGTGTCGGTGCGCGAGGCGACGAGCAGGGCGGCGCTCTGACGCCCCCGGGCATCGCCTCCGGCGGCATCGCCCGCGGCCATCACGTGGAGGAGGCGATCGGCGAGGTCGTCACCGGCGCTGTCGCGCCACGCCGACGCCATCGCGTCGAGCACGGCGGGGCCCGTCAGCAGGTTGCCCACGAACACGGCGTCCGTCTCGACCAGGGAGCCGGCCCAGTCGCTGACGTCTCTGCCCGATCGGGCGGCTCCCGGTCCGCTCCAGGCGAGGGCGGCGACCTGCCGGAGCGCGAACTGCTCGTCCCACTCCGGCACCCGGTCCACCGCATCGGGCGCGTCGGCGCCCGAGGCCATGCGGGCCAGCAGGAGCGGGCGCAGGGCGCGGTTCGTCCAGGCCTGGCTCGCGACGACGCCCACGGCGGGCTCGACGGCGATCACCGAGGCACCCACGGCGAGCGAGCGGCTGGCGGTCGCGGCGCCGATCCGATCGCGCGCGGAATCGCGGGCGAGAACGGTGAAGGTCATGGGCTCTCCTGGGGTCGTCGAGGCGCGGCGGCGTCTTCGCGAGTCGATTGTGAAGATCGTGTTTCGGGGCGTCCCGGGGCTTGTGCCGCTCTCCATGCTTGCACATACTGATCGAAACATCATCTAAATGATGGACCCCTCACCCGATTGGCATCCACATGAAACCGCGCATCACTCTCGGCATCGCCGGCGCGCTCGTCGCGGCGCTCGCCCTCGCCGGTTGCTCCGCCGGCCAGAGCGTCGACCTCGGCGGCTCCAGCACCAGCTCCGACCAGACCCTCGTCGCCGCCATCGGCGGCGAGCCCGACCAGCTCGACCCGCAGAAGACGACGTCGTACTTCGCGTTCGAGGTGCTCGAGAACGTCTTCGACACCCTCGTGCAGCCCGACGCGAGCCTCGAGATGCAGCCGGCCCTCGCCGAGAGCTGGACGACGAGCGACGACCAGCTCACGTGGACGTTCACGCTGCGCGACGGCGTGACATTCCAAGACGGGTCGGACTTCACCAGCGAAGACGTCGTCTACTCGTACCGCCGCATCATCGACGAGAAGCTCGCCAACGCGTGGAAGTTCTCCACGGTCACCGACGTCGCCGCTCCCGACGCCCAAACCGTCGTCATCACGGTCTCGCAGCCCACGCCCAACCTGCTGTCGAACCTCGGCGGCTTCAAGGGCATGGCCATCGTCGAGAAGAGCAACGTCGAGTCGGGGAAGATCACCACGGAGCCCGTCGGCACCGGCCCCTTCTCGGTCAGCGAGAACGTCGCGGGCGACCACATCACCCTGAAGGCGAACCCGAACTACTGGGGCGGCGCGCCGAAGATCGGGGGAGTGGAGTACCGCTTCATCTCTGAGCCCGCCACCGCTCTCGCCTCGCTGAAGGCCGGCGATATCGACTGGACCGACGTGGTTCCGACGCAGCAGGTGGCGCAGCTGAAAGACGACAGCTCGCTCACGCTCGGTCAGACGCCCTCGAGCGACTACTGGTACCTCGCCCTCAACGAGGCCAAGGGCCCGTGGAACGATGTGCGGGTGCGCCAGGCCATCGCCTACGCCATCGATCGGGATGCCATCGTGCAGGCCGTCAGCTACGGCACCGCCGAACTGAACCAGCTCGCCATTCCGAAGCAGAGCTTCTGGTACACCGAGTACGACCAGTACTCCACCGACCTCGACAAGGCCAAGCAGCTCCTGGCCGAGGCCGGGTACACCGGCGGCACGCTCGACCTGCTCGCCACGAGCGACTACCCCGAGACGGTCACGGCCGCGCAGATCATCGCCGCGAACCTCGCGCCCCTCGGCATCCAGGTCTCGATCCGTCAGCCCGACTTCTCGACCTGGCTCGACGAGCAGAACTCCGGCAACTTCGACATGCTCATGATGGGCTGGCTCGGAAACATCGACCCCGACGACTTCTACTACTCGCAGCACCACACCGGTGGCGCCAGCAACGCGCAGAAGTTCTCGGACCCCGAGGTCGACAAGCTGCTCGACGCCGGTCGGGTCGAGACCGACAAGGACGCGCGCAAGGACCTCTACGCGCAGGCCGCGACGATCATCGCCGACAAGGTCAGCTACATCTACCTGTACAACCCGTCGGTGCTGCAGGTCTGGTCGCCGGAGCTCTCGGGCTACGAGACCCGCGCCGACCGCGCGATCCGGTTCGCCGGCGTCTCGCTGACCGAGTAATCCCCGCCGTGGGGGCGCCGGTCGCCGGTACCCCCACGGCCCCGAACCCCGTGGGGTGCCGCCCGAACGGCATCCCACGGCCCGATGAGAGGAGAGCCCGTGAGCATCGCCCCCGCGCAGCTGCTGCGCTTCCTGGGCGCGAGGTTGCTGTCGTCGGCCGTCGTGCTGCTCGGCGTGCTGATCGTCGTGTTCGCGCTCGTGCACCTCGTGCCCGGTGACCCCGTTCGTCTCGCCCTCGGTACCCGGTACACCCCCGAGGCGTACGACGCCCTGCGGGCGGCATCCGGTCTCGATCGTTCGCTCCCCGAGCAGTTCGTCACCTACATCGCTCACGCGCTGACCGGCGACCTCGGCGTGAGCTTCCGCAACGGTCAGCCGGTGACCACGACGCTGCTGCAGCGGCTTCCCGCCACGATCTCGCTCGCCCTCGTCGGCCTCGTCATCGCCCTGATCATCTCGGTTCCGGCCGGGGTGTACTCGGCGCTGCGCGAGGGGCGCGTGAGCGACGTCGTCGTGCGACTCACCAGTCAGTTCGGTGTCTCGGTACCCGACTTCTGGCTCGGCCTGCTGCTCATCTCGCTCTTCTCCCTCACGTTGGGTCTGCTCCCGGCGAGCGGATACCTCGCCCTCACCGACGACCCCGGCGGCTGGCTCCGGCAGGTGACCCTCCCCGGACTGACCGTGGGCCTGGTCGCGGGCGCGATCATGACGCGCTACATCCGCGCCGCCGTCATCGACGTCGCCTCCGCCGGCTACATCCGCACGGCCGTGTCGAAGGGGCTGCCCCGCCGCGTCGTCGTGTCGCGCCACATCGTGCGCGGCGCGCTCGTTCCGGTGCTGACGATCGCCGGCATCCAGCTCGCGACCATCCTCGGCGGGGTGATCGTCGTCGAGGTCGTCTTCGCCTGGCCCGGGCTCGGCCGCCTCGTCTACGACGCCGTGGCCGCGCGCGACTACCCGCTCATCCAGGGCGCCGTGCTGCTGGTGGCCGTGATGTTCATCGTCGTCAACCTGATCGTGGACGTGCTGTACGCCGTCGTCGACCCGAGGATCCGTGCCGCATGAGTGTCAGCGAACCCCCCGTCTCCGTCGCCGCCCCGCGCTCTCGCGTCCGGGCATGGCGCCTATTGGCATCCAATCCGCTCACCGTGGCCGCGGCCATCGTGCTGGCCGTCGTCGTGCTGGCCTCGATGCTCGCGCCGTGGATCGCCCCCTACGGCGTCAATCAGATCGATGTGGCGAACGCGCTGACCTCGCCGAGCCCCGCGCACTGGTTCGGCACCGACGAGCTCGGGCGCGACGTGCTCTCGCGCGTGCTGCTGGCCGGGTCCACCTCGCTCACGATCGCGGTCTCGGCCGTGGCGATCGCCCTCGTCCTGGGGCTCGTGCTCGGCGTCGTCGCCGGTTTCGCGGGCGGCTGGGTCGACGCGGCGCTCATGCGCATCGTCGACGTGATGTTCGCCTTCCCCGTGCTGCTGCTCGCGCTGGCGATCATCGCGATCTTCCAGCCCGGGATGCTCACCACCACGATCGCGATCGGGGTCGTCTACACGCCGATCTTCGCCCGCGTCGCCCGCGCCAGCACGCTATCGCTGCGCACCGCGCCGTTCGTACAGGTGTCGAGAACGATGGGCACGCCCGCGGCATCCATTCTCCGCCGGCACGTCCTGCCGAACATCGGTGGTCCGATCATCGTGCAGACCTCCCTATCGCTCGCGTTCGCGATCCTGTCCGAGGCCGCGCTGTCGTTCCTGGGCCTGGGCATCCAGCCGCCCGCGCCGTCGTGGGGAGGCATGCTGTTCACCGCGCAGGGGTTCCTCGCGCAGGCGTGGTGGATGAGCGTCTTCCCGGGCGCGGCGATCTTCGTCACCGCCCTGGCGTTCAACCTGTTCGGCGACGGGCTGCGCGACGGGCTCGATCCGCGCCAACGCACGATCATCGAGGCACGACACGGGCAGCGGCGGCGCGAGCGCGCGGCGGCGGCGCTCCGCCGCGACATGACCGACCGGGAGGCTTCACGATGACCGTTCTTCAGGTACGCGACCTCCGCGTCGCGATCGGCGAGACCCCGATCGTCCGCGGACTCGACTTCTCCGTCGACCGGGGGCAGACCCTCGGCATCGTGGGCGAGTCGGGCTCGGGGAAGTCGCTGACCGTGCTCGCCGCGACCGGACTGATCGACGCCCCCGGCCGCCGGGTGACGGGGTCCAGCGTGCTGCGGGCGACCCCGGATGCCGCGGGCGTCGAGCTCGTGGGCGCCTCCGACCGCGTGCTGCGCTCGGTGCACGGCGATGCGGTGGGCTTCGTCTTCCAAGACCCCTCGACCTCGCTCAACCCCTACCTGTCGGTGGGCCGCCAGATCGCGGAATCGCTCGAGACCCACCGCGGCCTCTCGCGCCGGGCGGCGCACACCCGCGCCATCGCGCTGCTCGAGGCCGTCGGCATCCCGGATCCCGCTTCGCGTGTCGACGCCTACCCGCACCAGTTCTCGGGCGGCCAGCGTCAGCGCGTGATGATCGCGATCGCCCTCGCGTGCGACCCCGCGCTGCTCGTCGCCGACGAGCCGACCACCGCGCTCGACGTCACGACCCAGGCGCAAATCATCGAGCTCGTGCAGCAGCTGCAGCACGACCGCGGCACCGCCGTCGTGTGGATCAGCCACGACCTCGGCGTGATCGGGCAGGTCGCCGACGAGGTGCTCGTGCTGCGTCACGGCGAGGCCGTCGAACAGCGGCCCCTCGTCGAGGTGTACGCCGACCCGCAGCACGCCTACACGAAGGAGCTGCTCGCGGCGCGCCCCCGCGTCGTCGCGGGAGCCGGACCCGCGCCCGAACCGACCGCGGCGCCCTTGCTCGAGGTCGCCGGGCTCGACGTGCGCTTCGCCGTGCAGACGCCCGCCGGCCGGCGCACCGTGCACGCCGTCGACGACGTGTCGTTCACCGTGCGCCGTGGCACGACGCTCGCGCTCGTCGGCGAGTCCGGCTCGGGCAAGTCGACGATCGCCAACGCCCTCACCGGACTCGTCGCCCCGCACGCGGGAACGGCCACGCTCGCGGATGCCGAGGGCACCGGCGTCCGCGACGCGCTGCGCGCGAAGCGCCGCGAACGCCGACGCATCGCCATGGTGTTCCAAGACCCGTTCGCCTCGATCGACCCGCGGCGCACGGTCGCCGACGCGATCGCGGAGCCCCTGCGCGTGCACCGCCTCGGGGGCGCCACCGCCGCGTCGCGCGCGGCGCGCGTGCGGGAGCTGCTCGAGCTCGTCGACCTCGACCCCGCATTCGCCGAGCGCTACCCGCACGAGCTGTCGGGCGGGCAGCGTCAACGCGTGTCGATCGCCCGCGCTCTCGCGCTCGAGCCCGAGCTGGTCATCCTCGACGAGGCGACGGCATCCCTCGACGTCTCGGTGCAGGCGCGTGTGCTCGCGCTGCTGCGACGACTGCAGGTCGAGCAGCGGTTGACCTACCTCTTCATCGCCCACGACCTCGCGATCGTGCAGCAGATGAGCCACGACGTCGTCGTGCTGCGCGGCGGGAAGGTGGTCGAGGCGGCGCCGGCCGCGGAGCTGTTCGCGCACCCCCGCGAGGAGTACACGCGGGCGCTGCTGGCCGCCGTGCCGCCGGACGGGCCGCGGGCGCGGGCGTGACAGGTACCCAGGCGGGTGCGACGCGAGCCCGCAGGGGCGTCCCGTCGGGACGCGCGGGCGCGCCCGCGTGTGGCGGCGCGAGCGAGCCCGGGGTCGATACGCTGACACCGTCATGACACGAGCTACGGATGCCGACGAGCAGCGCACCGTCGAGACCCTCGGGGCCGCGGTGCGCGAGGCACGCAAACGCCTCGGCCTGAGCGTGCAGGCGCTGTCCGAGAAAGCCGGCGTGAGCTTCGGCCTCGTCAGCCAGCTCGAGCGGGGACTCGGCAATCCCTCGCTGCAGTCCCTCCAGCGCCTCGCCGGGGCTCTCGGCATCCCGGTCACTCAGCTGCTCGACGAACCCGCGGTGCCGCTCGCGGTCGTCACGCGCGCGAAGCGGCACGTCATGCCGGTGGCCGCCGACGCGCCGCCGCATCAGCGCGCCGAGCGGGAACTCCTGACCCCGCGCGGGGAGTCGATGCTGCAGCTCATCCGCTCGACGCTTCCGCCCGGATTCACGAACGAAGCGAGCCCCTTCCGCCACATCGGTACCGAGACGGTGACGGTGGAGTCGGGGGTGCTCGTGGTGTGCCAGTCCGACCGCCGCGTCGAGCTGCAGGCCGGTGACACCGTCACCTACGGCTGCTCGGCCCCGCACTGGTGGGCGAACGGTCACGACGGTGAGACGGTCGTCCTCGGGGCGGTCACGCCGTTCGAGCGGTAGCCGGCGCGTCGTGGTGTCGGCAAGGCGCGGTGGGCGAAACTCCTGAGAAACGGCCGGCCGGCGGGCCGGGACCCCAGGTCATCGCCACGACGGGCCGGAAACTCAGGAGTTCGTCACACCGTGCGGGGCGACACCGGAGCTATCCGGCGCAGCCCTGTCCCGCGCTCCGGAACCGACGCGCGGGCGTGCCCCGCGGCGGCGCGCACAGAGCCTCGGATGCGCGTGATCTCCGGAGCCCGGCACACGCGGCCGTCCGACCTCGCCAACGCGACGGCCGCGACACCCCTGGCAAGGAATGCCGCGGCCGCGGCGTCAGAGCTCCGATCGCGGCCCGGGGACGGTCTTGTTCACCCCGGTCACCGGCTCGTTCTCGTCGAACGAGGCGATCGGTCGACGGAAGCCGCGCGTGAGGATCACGAGATAGATGACGCCGAGCGCGGTCCAGATCAGCCCGCCGATGAGGGCGTGCATGTCGAGGTTGACCCACAGCAGGCCGGTGAGCAGCATGCCGATCCCGGGCATCACGATGTAGCGCAGGATGTCGCCCGGGGTCTTGCGCAGACCCTTGCGGACGGCGAACCACGCGATCACCGAGATGTTCACGAACGTGAAGGCGATGAGCGCGCCGTAGTTGATGTAGGCCGCGATCTGCTCGAGCGTGAACTCGATCGCCAGCAGGCTCACGAGCCCCACGATGATGATCGAGAACGTCGGGGTGTGCGTCTTGGGGTCGATGAAGCCGAAGACCTTCCGCGGCAGGACGTTGTTGCGTCCCATCACCATGAGCATGCGTGACACCGACGCGTGCGAGGCCAGCCACGAGGCGAGTGTCGCCGCGAAACCCGCCGCGGTGAGCACCGCCTGCAGCACGGGGCCGCCCACCTGCACGCCGATCTCGGGCAGGGTGCTGTCTTCGATCGCCTCCTGCGGGAATGCGGTCGAGTCGGGGAAGCGTAGCTGCGTCACGTACGAGGCGACGAGGAAGATGAGGCCTCCGACGACGAGCGTCAGAACGATGGCGCGCGGCATGATCCTCGGGGTCTTGGCCTCTTCGGAGTACATCGACACCGCGTCGAATCCGATGAACGAGAAGCACACGACGGTGGCTCCCGCGAGCACTGCGCCGAACTGTACGTCGCTGTGGGCGAAGGGGGCGATCGACACGGGCGTGCCGGCTCCCGCGCCGCCGACGAGCTGCACGACGACCATGACGACGAAGACCGTCATCACGAGGATCGAGAACACCAGCAGCAGCATGTTGACGTTCGAGGTTCCGCGCATCGTCAGGTAGATGATGCCCGTCACGCCCGCCGTGAAGACGACGACCCAGATCCAGCCCGGGACGTCGGGGAACAGGGCTTCCATGTAGCTGCGCAGGATGAGCGCGTTCACCATCGGCAGCAGCATGTAGTCGATGAGCGCGGTCCACCCGACGACGAAGCCGACGCCCGGGTGGATGGACTCACGCGCGTAGGTGTAGGCGGAACCTGCGCTGGGGATGACGCGGACCATCTTCCCGTAGCTGATGGCGGTGAAGATCAGCACGACGAGCGCGACCGCGTAGGCGGCCGGGACGACGTTGTTCGTCTTCTCGGCGACGAGGCCGAAGGTGTCGAACACGACGGTCGGGGTCATGTAGCCCAGGCCCAGGCCGACGATGGACCAGAGCCCGAGCGTGCGGGCGAGCTTGGCGCTCGAGCGGGACGGGGCCGCCGAGGCGGCGAGGTTCTCGTTCGTGGCTCCTCCTAGAGGGTGCGGGTCACGACGTCGTCGCGACCGGAGATGGTGTCGGGTACAGCATCGGGAGCACCGCTCGCGGGTGGGAGCGGGAGTACCGGCGGGGGTGGTGCCGGGTGAGCGGCGGGTGCCGCCGGTGGAGCGGGAGGGATGCCGACAGGGGTGGCGCCGGCATCCCGGGATCAGAGGCGGGTCCCGGCCTCGGTCAGGACGGAACGGAGGATTTGCTCGATCTCGGTGAACTCGCTCGGGCCGATCGTGAGGGGCGGGGCGAGCTGGATGACGGGATCGCCCCGGTCGTCTGCGCGACAGTAGAGTCCGGCGTCGTACAGAGCCTTCGAGAGGAAACCGCGCAGCAGTCGCTCGGACTCGTCGTCGTCGAAGGTCTCTTTGGTCGCCTTGTCCTTGACGAGTTCGATGCCGAAGAAGTATCCGTCGCCGCGCACGTCGCCGACGATGGGCAGGTCGAGCAGTTTCTCGAGCGTCGAGCGGAAGACGGGGGAGTTCGTGCGGACGTTCTCGAGCAGCCCCTCCTCCTCGAAGACGTCGAGGTTCTCCAGCGCGACGGCGGCGGACACGGGGTGTCCACCGAAGGTGTAGCCGTGCGGGAAGGTCGCGTCGCCGTGGGCGAAGGGCTCGTAGACCCGGTCGCTGACGATCGTGCCGCCCAGAGGTGAGTAGCCGCTCGTGACGGCCTTGGCGAACGTGATCATGTCGGGTTGGTAGTCGTAGGCCGTGGCGCCGAAGTAGTGGCCGAGCCGGCCGAAGGCGCAGATGACCTCGTCGGAGACGAGCAGCACGTCGTATTTGTCGCAGATCTCGCGCACGCGCTGGAAGTAGCCGGCCGGGGCGGGAAAGCAGCCTCCGGCGTTCTGCACCGGTTCGAGGAAGACCGCGGCGACCGTCTCGGGTCCCTCGAACTGGATCATCTGCTCGATGCGGTCGGCGGCCCACACGCCGAACTCTTCGGGGGTGCCGCCCCCGAAGCCGGACTCCTCGGCGCGGTAGGAGTTCGTGTTCGGCACCCGGAAGCCGCCCGGGGTGACGGGCTCGAACATGTGCTTCATGACGGGCAGTCCCGTGATGGCGAGGGCGCCCTGCGTCGTGCCGTGGTACGCGATCGCGCGGGAGATGACCTTGTGTTTGCTCGGCCTTCCCTGCGTCTTCCAGTACTGCTTGGCGAGCTTGAACGCCGTCTCGACCGCCTCACCGCCGCCGGTGGAGAAGAACACGTGGTTCAGGTCGCCGGGCGCGAGGTTCGCGATCCGCTCGGCGAGCTCGATCGCGGCCGGGTGGCGTAGGACCACAGCGGGAAGAACGCCAGCTCCTCGGCTTGCTTCGCCGCGGCCTGCGCGATGCGCCGGCGCCCGTGGCCCGCATTGACGACGAAGAGCCCGGCGAGGCCGTCGATGTACCGCTTGCCCGCGGCATCCCAGATGTGGTGTCCCTCGCCCTTGACGATGATCGGGACGCCGGGGCCGTCCGTCATCACGGACTGCCGCGCGAAGTGCATCCACAGGTGATCCCGGGCCTTCGCCTGGAGAGCCGACTGCTGGTCGGTGCCGAGAAGGGTCATCGCGTCCCCCAGTTGTAGAGCTGACGGTGGAGTTTGAGGTAGACGAACGTCTCGGTCGAGACGACGTCGGGCAGGGCCCGGATGCGGTCGTTGAGCAGATCGATGAGATCGTCGTCGCTCTCGCACACCACCTCGACGAGGAGGTCGAACGATCCCGCTGTCGAGACGACATAGATCACCCCGGGAAGTTCGGTCATCTCGGCGGCCACGACCCGGGTGTCGCCTGAGACGCGGACGCCGATCATGGCCTGGCGCGCAAAGCCCAGCTGCATCGGGTCGGTGACCGCGACGATTTGCAGGATGCCGGCATCCTGGAGTTTCTGCACGCGCTGGCGCGTCGCGGTCTCGCTCAAGCCCACCGCCTTGCCGATCTCGGCGTAGGAACGGCGCCCGTCCTCCTGCAGCTGCTCGACGATGGCCTTCGAGACGGCGTCGAGGGTGGTGCGGCGTTCGATCGACGGGCTCATGATCGGCGACGGTATCAGCGGGATCAGCTCCAAAGTTACGATGGATTCGACATTTACAACCCCGTAACGGAGCGGAAACCGCGGCATTCTGTGAGTGGTCTCAAGGGGGTTCGCGGTCCCAGTACGATGACCGCGGGGGTGCCCATGTCCGCACTGCGCAAGAACCGGTCGTCCACGCCTCGCGTCCTACGACGCGCGGCGGCCTTCGTCGCGGGTGCGGCCCTCGTCGCCGCAGGGGCGGTCGTCTCTCCCGCGTCTGCAGCGACCGCGCTCCCGGGCTGGCTTTCGACCAACGGGTCGACGATCGTCACGGCATCCGGTGCGCCTTTCACCATCAAGGCGGCCGCGTGGTTCGGCATGGAGACTTCGAACTGCGCCCCCCACGGGCTGTGGTCGATTCCTCTCGACGACGGCCTCGCCGCGATCGCGGGGATGGGGTTCAACACCATCCGCCTCCCTTTCTCGAACGAGTGCCTCGCCGCCAAGACATCGAATTCGATCAACGCGAACGCCAATCCGGGGCTGGCCTCGCTCACGCCCCTGCAGCTCATGGACACCGTGATCGCCCGGGCGAAGGCGCACGGGCTCTCGGTGATCCTCGACCGGCATCGCCCCGATTCCGCGGCCCAGAGCGAGCTGTGGTACACCGCGCAGTACAGCGAGCGGCGGTGGATCGACGACTGGAAGATGCTCGCCGCCCGCTACAAGAACGAGTCCGCCGTCATCGGCGTCGATCTGCACAACGAACCCCACGGGAGTGCCTGCTGGAACTGCGGCGATCCCGCCCGCGACTGGCGCGCGGCGGCCACCCGCGCCGGCGACGCGGTGCTGGCGGTGAACCCGAAGCTGCTGATCATCGTCGAGGGCGTCGAACGCCAGAACGACGGGTCGAGCACGTGGTGGGGCGGTGGTCTGAAAGACGCGGGGGCCGCACCGGTCACCCTCGCGGTGAAGAACCGAGTGGTCTACTCGCCGCACGACTATCCGGCGAGCGTCTACGCGCAGCCCTGGTTCGCCGCATCCGGGTATCCCGCCAATCTCGAAGCCGTGTGGGATGCCAACTGGGGTTACCTCGTGCGCAAGAACATCGCTCCCGTGCTGCTCGGTGAGTTCGGCACGAAGCTCGAGACGGCGAGCGACCGCGCCTGGCTCGACGCGCTCGTGGGGTACCTCTCGAAGACGAAGATCAGCTACGCGTATTGGTCGTTCAACCCGAACAGCGGCGACACCGGGGGGCTCGTCGCCGACGATTGGCGCACGCCGCAGAAAGCGAAGCTCGCGGCTCTCGCACCGATCCTGAAACCGGCCGCGGCGCCGGCCCCGCAGGCGAGCCCCACCCCGACCGCGACGCCGAAGCCCACGGCTTCTCCCTCGGCAACCCCGAAGCCCACCGCTTCTCCTTCGGCGACGCCCAAGCCGACCGTTTCTCCCACCGCGACGCCGAAGCCGACGGCCACGCCCACCCCGTCGCCCACGTCCACAGCACAGCCGGGGACGAACGCGCCGGCCGGGATCACCGCGACGTGGGTCCCGCAGAGCACGTGGGGCGAGGGATACGTGGCCGAGCTCACGGTGACCGCCACGGGACGGGTCAAGACGTGGTCCGTATCCTTCGACGCCCCCGGTACCACCGCGGTGTCGAACGCGTGGGGGATGCGGTGCTCCGTGGCCGCGGGCCGCGTGAGGTGCACCGGAAGCGACTGGGCGGCCGCCCTCGCCCCCGGCCAGACCGTGCGGGTGGGTCTGCAGGCCGCGGCCACCCGGGCGCCCTCCGCTCCGAAGCTCACTGTCGCGGCATCCTGAGTTCCCTCCGCACGACGATCGGAGCGGCATCCATCGCTCGCGCATAGGCTCCGCAGGGCTGTGGTGAGGGAAGCGCTGCCTACGATGCGCCGGTGACCGCCGCTTCGCCTCCCGTTCCCACTCCGACGCTCCCGCTGACGGGGAGCCTCCGCCGCCCCCGCGGCTGGACCGTCGGTCTCATCACCATCGGGCTGCTCGCACTCGTCCTGACGGGCTGGCAGGTGTGGGCGGGTGCGCCGAGCGAGTACTACGCCTCGATCGCCCTGTCGATGAGCCGGTCCTGGTCGAACTTCTTCTTCGGAGCCGTCGACCCCGCCGGGACCGTGACGCTCGACAAGATCCCCGGGTCGTTCTGGATCCCCGCGCTGTTCGTGCGGGCCTTCGGGTACTCGACGTGGGCGGTGATCCTGCCGAACGCCCTCGCGGCGGTCGCTGCGGCACTCGTCACCGCCGTCGCCGCGCGACGCGTGGCGGGGGAGCGCGCGGGACTCATCGCCGGCGCGGTGGTCGCGGTGACGCCGATCCTGGTCGCGGTCGCGCGCTCGAACCAACCAGAGACGTTCTTCGTGCTCGGTCTGTCGCTGACGGCCTGGGCAGCGGTACGAGCCGTCCAGGCCGGGAGCCTCGGGTGGCTGATCACCGCGGGAGCACTCATCGGCCTGTCGTTCCAGTTCTACGAGCTCGAGGCGTGGGCCGTGTGGCCGGCGCTCGCCGCCGCATACCTCTTCACCCCGCAGTCGTGGGCCCGACGCATCGGCCATCTCGCGCTCGCCGGAGCGGTGAGTCTCGCCGCCTCGCTGTGGTGGGTCGCGATCGTCTCGCTCATCCCCGCCGGAAGCCGGCCCTACATCGGCAGCACGCTCGCCAACAACCCGTGGGAGATGGTGTTCGGCTACAACGGTCTGGGCCGCTTCTCGGCGACCGCCGACAGCGGAGCGTACGAGTCGTTCACCCCGCCGTTCTCGGGGGAGCCCGGGGTGCTGCGCCTGTTCAACGCGCAGCTCGCGGGCCAGGTGGCCTGGCTCATCCCGGCCGCCGTCGTCGCTCTCGTCGTGCTGTGGGTGCTGCGCTTCGCGCGTCCGCTCACGGTGCTGCTGACCGTGTGGCTCACGACCTTCGCGGCGATGTTCTCGGTCGTGGCGGGGATGCACCAGTTCTATACGGCAGCACTCGCCGTTCCCCTCGCTCTCGCGATCGGTACCGCGCTGGCCGCGGCACACCGTGCGCGAAAGGTCTGGCCGCAGATCGCGATCGTCGCGGTGTCGGGGGTGACGGCTCTCGGCATCGGCATCTCGACCGGGGGATACAGCGTGCCCGTCTCGATCGCGCAGGCCCTCGTCGCTGTGATCGCGATCGTGCTGCTCTCGACACGCCACCGTGGGCGTCCGGTCACCACCGTCGCACTGATGATCGGGCTGCTGCTCACCCCGGCCGTCTGGTCGGCGGTCACCGTGGCCCACCCCAACTCGATCAACCCCGTCGCGGGCGGGGTTTCGGAGACCTCGGGTTTCGGCGGACGCGGTTTCGGCGGGGGCGACTTCGGCGGCGGGATGCCGACCGGCGGACGCGGCAGCCAGGGGTTCGGCGCCGCACCCGGGGGCGGAGGAACGCCGGGGCAGGGTCTCGGGCAGGGATCCGGCTCGGGGACGGCGCCCGGCGGCTCGGCCTCGGGGCACGCGCGCGGGGGAGCGGGCGGGGCACCCACCGGCGGCGCCGGCTTCGGTGCGGGCGGCGGCGAGGACAACGCTGCTCTCCTGTCGTGGCTGCAGGCCCGCAGCACGGGGTCGACCTACCTGGCCGCGACGTTCGGCGCGCAGTCGGCGGCGCAGCTGATCGTCGCCTCGGACGGCGGCTCGTTCCTGCCGATCGGCGGTTTCAACGGCACCGACGACGTGCCGACCCTGCAGGCGTTCACCGCCCTGGTCGAATCGGGCCAGGTGCGCTACGTCATCGGCGGCGACCAGCGCGGCGGAGGCACGTCGATGGCCGCCGCAGCCACCACCACCGCGTCGTCTCAGATCCGCACGTGGGTCACCCAGCACTGCGCCACCGACAGCTCCGCCCCCGCCACGGTCTACGACTGCGGCTGACGCGCTGTGCTCTCCGGT
>Ga0308159_1002129_pt1 | contig 24072 bp, 19 predicted proteins | sample PhyCR1_FD_201040 | JGI IMG/M metagenome (GOLD analysis project Ga0308159, IMG submission 201040) | Phyllosphere microbial communities from UC Gill Tract Community Farm, Albany, California, United States - DLSLC.R1 | ecosystem: Host-associated > Plants > Phyllosphere > Unclassified | place: USA...
TCCTAATGTCCAAAATCGTTAAAGTGCTCGGTCGTGAAATCATCGACTCCCGTGGTAACCCGACCGTAGAAGCTGAAGTTCATCTGGAAGGCGGTTTCGTAGGTCTGGCTGCTGCACCATCAGGTGCATCAACGGGTTCCCGCGAAGCTCTGGAATTGCGTGACGGTGATAAATCTCGTTTTCTGGGTAAAGGCGTAACTAAAGCGGTTGCTGCGGTTAACGGCCCTATCGCTCAGGCACTGACCGGCAAAGACGCTAAAGACCAGGCCAATATCGACAAGGTAATGATTGAGCTCGACGGTACCGAAAACAAATCCAAGTTTGGTGCCAACGCGATTCTGGCGGTTTCTTTGGCTGCTGCTAAAGCTGCTGCTGCCTCTAAAGGTTTGCCACTGTACGCACATATTGCGGAACTGAACGGCACGCCGGGCAAATATTCCATGCCACTGCCTATGATGAACATCATCAACGGCGGTGAGCACGCCGACAACAACGTCGACATTCAAGAGTTCATGATCCAGCCTGTTGGCGCGAAAACGCTGAAAGAAGCCGTACGTATGGGCTCCGAAGTTTTCCACACCCTGGCTAAAGTTCTGAAATCCAAAGGTATGGGAACTGCTGTAGGTGACGAAGGCGGCTATGCGCCTAACCTGGGTTCCAACGCCGAAGCCCTGGCTGTTATCGCAGAAGCGGTGAAAGCGGCAGGCTATGAGCTGGGCAAGGACATCACTCTGGCGATGGACTGTGCGGCTTCCGAATTCTACAAAGACGGTAAATACGTGCTGGCTGGCGAAGGTAACAAATCCTTCACTTCCGAAGAGTTCACCCACTTCCTGGAAGACCTGACCAAGCAGTATCCTATCGTTTCCATCGAAGACGGTCTGGACGAATCTGACTGGGATGGTTTCGCTTACCAGACTAAAGTTCTGGGCGACAAAATCCAGCTGGTAGGTGACGACCTGTTCGTGACCAACACCAAGATTCTGAAAGAAGGTATCGATAAAGGTATCGCCAACTCCATCCTTATCAAGTTCAACCAGATCGGTTCTCTGACCGAAACTCTGGCGGCTATCAAGATGGCGAAAGATGCCGGTTATACCGCAGTCATCTCTCACCGTTCAGGCGAAACTGAAGATGCCACTATTGCTGACCTGGCTGTGGGTACCGCAGCAGGCCAGATCAAAACCGGTTCTATGAGCCGTTCTGACCGTGTGGCTAAATACAACCAGCTGATTCGTATCGAAGAAGCGCTGGGTAATGCGGCACCGTTCAACGGTCTGAAAGAAGTTAAAGGTCAGTAATTTCTGCCCCTTGCTTTATAAAACCCGCTTCGGCGGGTTTTTTTATGCCCGTCACGTGCCGAAAATAAAAAAATCGACTCATCGTCTTAACCTTTTAGAATATTCACTTAATCGTTCTCTTATAGAATAAGCGTTCGCAGTGGGTAGACTGTCTTGTAGAAAAAGCATCTATAAAACGCCTTATTATGCCTGTGAATCTTTTTTTATTCTGGGTAAGAATCTTGTGCGCCCAGAATATTGCTCTGTTAAATAAATGGGTGTTTGAATTTTTATTTAAACAAGGCTTGTCGGTTTAAAAGGAAAGAGAATGTCGGAACATACTACTATTCCAATAACGACGCCGGTGCAGTCCGCCAACGCGATTATCGCGGCTGATGAAAATATCGCTGCGCCTGAACATTTGGCGGGCGTCATGGGCTCTCCCTTGCAGCCACAAAGTTTTTACGCCAGAACGGCGGACTCTCCCCTTTTTACTGATGGCGCGCCCGGTAGAACATCGCCTGCCGAAAGCCTCGCCACAGGAAGTTCAACGCAGAGCAATCACCATCAACGCCTTGTCGATACCCTTCGCACGCCGGGCCGCTGGAGCCGGGAAATCGCAGACATCGCGATACCCGCGCTGGCCGACGCCCTGAACATCCACATTCTGTTTCGCGAGCCTTTGGGCCATCGCAGCATCGGTGACAAACATGCCCGCCGCACGGTCACGCTGCAACGGTTTAGCACGCCGCATTATGAACATTACAGTCTGATTGATGATGCAACTCGGCCGTTCTCCTCGTTTGACGGAGACAGCTTTTTTCGGGTGATTTCTCAGGCTCTGCATGGTGACGATCGTTCTTGTACGCAATACCGTCATCTGGCGGCCAGTCATGTTAACGCACATTTTGAAGATTACGACGGCGGTACGGACGCTATCTCGCGGTTCGCCATTACGTTTAATAACATTGAAAATCAATGGGCGACGCTGGATAGCGCCTTTCCCGCCATCAAAGAAAAAATATTATCCGAAACCCTCGGCCTGCTTATTACCGAACTTCACAATATTAGAGACTCGGTCGGCACGCATCCCTTTACCTTACAGCAGAAAAAACGCATCAGAGAGATTGCCAGCCATTTTATCGTGGTCGAAAATAAAGAGCGCATAGAATCGCTTATCAGGCTGATTAATGCGAATGAACCCGACCCGCAGAATGCGGTCGTCAATAATTACCGCCTGCATGAATTACGCACCCGACTTGAGAAAAGTGAAGATATTCTTAAATTAAAGAATATCGATGCGCTGAACGGCGAAAATGAAGTTGATCCCGAGTCTCTGCTTATTTCCCTGTTAAATCAGGATGTCCTTAAACTTATTTCGGTAAAGGGCATGTCCTCACTTCAGTTGGGCAGCGCATTGCATGATGCGCAGTTGGCACTGATGATCGATTTTTATGCGCTGGTCGGGGTAAAGAGCCATGCCCTTAATGAAGCGATTAATCAGATCCAGCTCGAAGGCCATGCGGGCAATCTGACACAAGTCATCGCGCCTGCACTGATCGGCAAGGTAAAGAACGAGTTTGCCCATCTTGTTGACCGCGTGCGTCATTATCTTCCGGCGGAAATCGGCGATCATCATATGCGTGACAACACGCTGGCGCAGCACGGTGATGATTATCATCCCGACAACTATGACTACCAGACGCCCCTTGAGGCGCTGCTTGAGCGGGGCAATGCGCAAGAAGATGAAGTCATTGCCAACCGACTGCTGAGGCTGCTCGAAATCCGCTTTCTTAAAAGATTACCGCTGCTAAATCTGCTGGAGAACACGGTCAATAATTCTCTCCTGCTTCAAGAAAAAAGCATCGTGCATGAAGATGAACAAAAGCTGTTTTCAGAGGGGCATTATGCCTATCCACATATCATCGACACATTATTGGATTCGCGTCGTGAACGCCTCGCAATTCTGCTTGAAGAGATGCCTACCGCGCCATTGATTATCGGCGATGATTTCCCCGTCGCCGAAATGAGCCTTGAGGGACTGCCTTACGGACCCCGAGGATTAAGTCTGGCGCAGATTGAAAACTGGCTGGCCGATAAAAGCCTTTCCAATACGCGGCTTTCCTGTATCGGACTCTACAGTTGCACCGCCATGCATGAAATTACCCATACCGGCTCTCTCGATATTCGCTGGATGAATAATCTCCATGACAGCACCTTGCTTCAGGCTTTTCCGCTTTTACCCAATCCCAGGCTGGATCACGACGCCGATCGTTTTGCGCTGATAGACACGCTGGTCTATGTTGGACGAGAAATCGAAGAGCCGTTGCAGGGGCGGCATCCTCTTGGCGTTCTTCTTGATTACAGCCACAGGGTTTTTCAGCAAATCAATGGCTTGTCGCTCACCGATAACCAGCTCGTCTATCTGCTGGTCACGGAATATAAAGACGCCATCTTGGTGATTGCCAACCGCATGTACGATGAACACGGCGAAGACTATTCACCTCTGGCAGACTGGGAGACGTTGCTGGTCAGCATGGCAAGAGACGGGCAGTTGGCGCAAAAGCTCGAGAATTGTCCCAACGAAGCCTTTGATATCGTCAATGGGCTCTGCGAACCGGCGTTGTTCCGTGCGTTGGCGCTGGCCAAAAATATCGCCATCGGGAAGGGCTTCATCAAGACCAATTTTAGCCATTATTTCAATCCGGCCGGTGAGCGCGTCTATACACCGGCAACGCTGCCTGACACCTATATCAATATCATGCCCGACTCGCTATTTCTCATCAGCCTGCCGCAACCCGCGCACTCAATTGCCGGACGGGTTGTGGTGGTTCCTCGACATGGCGGAGTCAGCAATCTTGAACTGCTGCAAGACTGTATTGCTCTGGATGATAAAAATGCTCCCGCTCCTGGGGCGGCCATCGCCGTCGATCAGCAAAAAAGACAGGCATTTCTGGCGCTGGTCCGGCAGGTCGCCGATTTTTCCCAAAAGCCTGATACCGTGGCGGATAGCGCCAAGGCGGCAGTAGAGACATCGCTTTCCATACCCGAGAGTTACGCAGCCTTGAAGCATCAGGCCCGCTTTAAACGCAAGCGGGATGACGATCCTGATAACGACGGCGGCGCGTCATCGTCCGGCATGGCGGGCCATGCTGGTCGGCAACATAAAAGTGCGGCGACGAGCGCGGTCGTTGCCGCCTCTGTGAGGGGGCAACGTCAAAGCGTCGCGCCGCATGACACCCTGGTCAAAACGCCACAACAGGCCCTGCAGCTTGCGCTCATGGCCGAACACGCCGCGCTGGATTTCCATACCCGTGCACTGTCACTCATTGCGGCCTATGAGATGCTTCTAGCCGCCGCCCGAACGGCAACCCAATCGCCGCGTCAGGCGGCCGATGTGTTAATTAGCAACAGCGGTATGGGCGCGAAGCTGGCCACTGTTCGGGGGTATCGACAGTGTGTCGATCAACTGCTGTCTTATTACTTCACGCTTATCCACCAGCTCTTTTCCGCGCAGGCGCTGACGTCCAAAGAGGTTTATGCGCTGACTCTCGAGCATTCGCCGTGGGAAAGTTCGCCCGGCACTCGTGCGCTGGCCCTGATTAATCATGACCAGTACTCGACCAGCGTGCAGTTTATTCATGTAGTGCTTGCGGCCGGTGTGGCAGAAGGCTCGCATCGCGAATTGAAACAATTTCTGAATACCCGCACCCCTGATTTCGCGCATCCGCGTGCGGTGATGCAATCCCGCCGTGATGGTTTTAATCGCATTAAACATGAGGCCCGACAAGACTGGTCACGAACCCCTCATGCTTTATCCGGTCAGGCGCAGCAAATCATTGCGTTGCTGTCGCGTCATCAGCTTCTCGACGACGAACGCCAGATTGCCTCGCTGCATAAAAAGAGCCGTGTTGCCCTTAAAGCCTCTGACCAGAGCGCATTGGCCGCGTTGCAGGCACCGTTGCTCGAGCGCATGCTTGACGGGCAACGCGTGCTGGAATCTTCTCTTTCGGCCGAATATCTACGGCTTGGCCGTCAGGAGAAACACCTCGCGGCGCGCCCGCTCAATGCTGGGCAGACCCGTCACTTTGCACGGCAACCGCAGCGGGCTTCCCTGCTGGAGTTTATCGCTCGACTGTCGGACGTGCTGGCCGATTACCGGCGGATCACGGCGCAGGCTTCTTGTGCTTCGCAAGAGAAAGACAGCATATTTGAGAGGCAGGAAAACGAAAGGCGACAGGCGATGAATCTTGCGGTCGAACCCACCGCGCCTGGTAATGTTGTCTCGTTTTTAATGACGGAGATGCTGCCCCTCGTGGCGCAGCCCGAAAACACCTCATCGTCCTCGGAGCCTCGATATCATGGGTTGCAACAAACAGAAAGCTATCCAGACAGCTTGTCGAAAAGGTTGGCGCAGCTGGAGGTCGTAGATCGTCGGTTGAAAAACCTTAACGATGAAGATGACGCCCTTCAGGCGTTGGCCAGACGGCTTGGCAGGCTGAGGGATCAAAAAGTGCCGCCCGAAAAAGCGCAGGATATCAATAAAATTATCGAACAGGCACTCGATCGGCGAACCCACAATGATGCGGCGCAAGAGCTCGAACGGCTGGCCTATCGCACCGAAATGATTAATCAGCAGGTGAATACGTTAAAAAACAAGGGGCTTGAGCAGGATCTCCAGCGGTTGCAGCAGTTCAACCGCCAACACCAGACTCACCGCGAAATACAGCCGCCCGGTAACATGCGGCAAACGGCGAGAACAACGCAGGCCCGCTGAGTGAAAAAACGTCAGGTTGCGTGGCGTGATAGGTTTGGCGCAACGCATTATGTCTGCGATAATGTGCGCTGGCTCCTTAAAATTTGAGATACAGATGCAGTACCCGATTAACGAAATGTTTGAAACCCTGCAAGGGGAAGGCTTTTTTACCGGCGTGCCGGCTATTTTTATTCGTTTGCAAGGTTGCCCGGTAGGGTGCAGCTGGTGCGACACGAAACACACCTGGGAAAAATTCGCCGATCGTGAAGTCGATATGCAGCGTATCCTGGTTAAAACCGAAGAAACCGACGCGTGGGGTAATGCCAGCGCCGAGCAACTTCATCAGGTCATTCAGAATCAGGGATGGACGGCCAACCACATCGTGATTACCGGCGGCGAGCCGTGTATTTATGATTTGCAGCCGCTGACCGAACTGCTGGAAGCTCGCGGCTACAGCTGCCAGATTGAAACCAGCGGCACGCACGAAATTCGCTGCTCGGCTAAAACCTGGGTGACAGTATCGCCGAAGGTGAACATGCGCGGCGGTTACGACATTCTGCCGCAGGCGTTGCAACGCGCCGACGAGATAAAGCATCCGGTCGCCCGTCAACGCGATATCGATGCGCTTGAGGCCCTGCTGGCAACCCTGTCAGACGACAAGTCGCGCATCATCGCGTTACAGCCAATCAGCCAGAAAGAAGAAGCGACCAAGCTGTGTATTGCAACCTGTATTGCCAAAAATTGGCGGCTTTCCATGCAGACACATAAGTATCTCAATATCGCCTAATCCTCTTTGCTCTTATCACTGTGACTTGGTTGGCGTCGCTCGCCCAAATTGCCGACGAATGTCAGCGCATCGGGACCCATGCGCTTGCCGCCAAGCCACAGCCTTTATAGCATTGAGAATGCAACTATCGCCTTTGCAGGGCAATACGGATGACGTTGAAGATTTGCGTGAATAACTTTTAGAAAGGCGTTGGCTATCCCTCTTCGTTCTCGACACGCTCGCGTCAAGAACGAAGAAGATTGCCCCACAAGAATTCGATCCGAGTCTATTGCGAGGGCAATACCGGATCAGCCGCGATAGACGCAGCCGGCGGTGCAGGTTTCTTTGATACGTACCGCGCTCAGCAGGGGAAGCTGAGGTTTCATCTTGTCCCAGATCCACTTGGCCAGCACTTCGCTGGTCGGGTTTTCCAGACCGGGAATATCGTTGAGATAATAGTGGTCCAGGCTGTCGAGCGTTGGCGCAAAGGCGGCTTTCAGTTCGGCAAAATCCATTACCCAGCCGGTATGCGGATCCACGTCACCGGTAATCTCAAGACGCACGGCAAAAGAGTGCCCATGCAGGCGGCCACATTTATGCCCTTCTGGAACATGAGGCAGGTGATGAGCGGCTTCGAACATAAAATCTTTAAATAATGTAGTGGTCATGACACTGTCTCGTTGACTGCAAAAAACGCGGCATATTAACGGAAACTGGCCCGTTAAGCCATGAGTTATCTGCTCTATGAATAGACAGATATTGCGCTTTTCCTCCTTTACTCGGCATCACTCCTTCCCTTAAAGTGAGGCGTTGCATACTAACCTATTGAGATAGTGAATGATTAGAGCGCTGCGTTGGGCCGCATTGATGCTGTGTTTAACTGCGACGGCAAATGCCGAAGGTTTGCCGGTAGGTGCGGCGACAGTAAGTTCAGCGGCGGTGAAAGGCGCGTCGCCGAAGGTGGCGTCCAGGCCGATAAGTCTCGACATCAAGACACTGGCCGACGGCACAGGCAGTTTTTACTATCCTGCTGGCGGCAATAAAAAACCGCTCGAAGTCTTTACCTATCAGCCTGCCGGAACCGATGCAAATTCGCCGGTCATCATGGTCATGACGGGCGTGGATCGCAATGCCTCGACCTATCGCAACGACTGGATAAAAGTGGCCGATCAGTATCATTTCCGCATTGTGGTGCCACGTTTTACCGATCAGGATTTCCAGGGCAGTTACGGCTACAATCTGGGAAATATTCAGGACCCGAAAACGCATCACCGCCTGCCGAAGGCGCAGTGGAGCTTTACGCTGGTCAATGACATCTTCCTCGCCATGCACCAGCAGGGCATCACGTCGCAGTCGCAATATTATCTGTTTGGCAACAGTGCGGGCTGCCAGTTTGTACATCGCGCGCTGACCCTGCTCCCACAGCCGCAGGTCAAGGCGGCTATCTGCGCGGCGGCAGGCTGGTGGACGCTGCCCGATACGGATCAACGCTGGCCCTATGGGTTGCGCGCCTCGCCGATAAAAGTGAGCCAGAGTCAGCTCGCCGCCTATTTTGCAAAACCTGTCTTGATCGCGGTAGGTGCCAATGACGATGACCCTGAAAACCGTCAGCTTCGCCATTCCAAAGGGGCGATGGCGCAGGGCAGCAACCGGCTCGAACGTGCGGAAAACTTCTTCACGACCTCGCAGCAGCAGGCCGAGCAGAACTATATGCCCTTCAACTGGCATTTCGTTGCGTTGCCGGACATAGGGCACAGCGGCAGTAAAATGTCGATTTATGCCGCCGGACAGTTCGCGCGTTTCGAGCAGCATCACGAGTTTAATCCCTGACAGGGAAGGCCAGCTCATCGCCATCAAGATATTTTCAGCCTCGCAAATGCGGGGCTTTCTCATTTAGCTCTCCCCAAATAACCTCTTCAAAAACCGTCTCTTTTTTTCTTAGTGATTTCAGTAGCCTATAATTGAGGCTTTAACAGTTTTATCGATAGGTTTTACCGGAAAAAACACTTAGTTATTATGGTTATTTAATATTCCCATCACTTATTTAATTGTTATGATTCGGCTGGTTAACCTTACACGCTCTCCACTCTTTCCGAATAAACAGTCCGTTTGATACAGGCTTATGCAATAAGGGAATTCGTACCGCGATGACGACTCAGGCACCTCCTACTTCTTTGCTCCCATTATCCCCGGAGCAAATGTCACGGCTGCAATCGGCAATTGGTGACTATTCGCCGACCCAGTTGGCCTGGCTTTCAGGCTATTTCTGGGGATTGACCAACCAGCAGCCGGGCGCAGTAGCAGCGCCTGCACCCGTTGCCGCGGCAGCGTCCGTTACTCTGATTTCTGCCTCGCAGACCGGCAATGCGCGCCGTCTGGCCGAACAACTGCGCGATGCGCTGGTTGCCGCTAAACTTAACGTTAACCTGGTGAATGCCGGTGACTACAAGTTCAAACAGATTGCGCAGGAAAAACTGCTGGTCGTCGTCGCCTCGACGCAGGGCGAAGGTGAACCCGCAGAAGAGGCGGTGGCGCTGCACAAGTTCCTGATGTCCAAAAAAGCGCCGAACATGGCCGATACGGCTTTTGCGGTATTTGGTCTGGGCGATACGTCCTATGAATTCTTCTGTCAGGCGGGCAAGGATTTTGATGCGCGTCTGGGCGAGTTGGGCGGCGAGCGTCTGCTGGACCGCGTCGATGCCGACGTCGAGTATCAGGAGCAGGCTGCGGCGTGGTGTACCCAGGTCGTCGAGGTACTGAAAAAACGCATTCCTGCCGAGTCGCCGGTGGCGCAGGCGGCCACGATTGCCGGTAACGTCAACCAGCTCGACAGCAGCCCCTACAGTAAAGAGCAACCGCTGACCGCCTTGCTGTCCGTGAATCAGAAGGTCACGGGGCGCGATTCCGACAAGGACGTGCGGCATATCGAAATCGATCTGGGTGACTCGGGTCTGCGTTACCAGCCGGGCGATGCGCTGGGCGTGTGGTTTGAAAACGATCCGCTGCTGGTGAAAGAACTGGTTGAACTGCTCTGGCTGAAAGGCGACGAGCCGGTCGACGTTCACGGCAAAACGCTGCCGCTGAGCGAAGCGTTGCAGCATCACATCGAGCTGACGCAGAACACGACCGTCATCGTCGACAAATATGCCGCCGTATGTCGCGATGCCGACCTTTTGGCGTTGATTAGCGACAAGAGCGCGTTGCAGCATTTTGCCCAGAACACGCCGTTCGTCGACATGGTTCGCCGTGCGCCGACCGAGCTGCAACCGCAACAGCTTATTGACCTGCTGCGCCCGCTGACGCCGCGCCTGTACTCGATTGCGTCCTCGCAGGCGGAGACGGAAACGGAAGTGCACATTACCGTGGGCGTGGTGCGTTATGACATCGACGGACGTGCGCGTACCGGCGGTGCCTCCGGTTATCTGGCCGACAGACTGGAGGAAGACGGCGAAGTGCGCGTGTTCATCGAGCACAATGATAACTTCCGTCTACCGGCCGATCCTGACGCGCCGGTCATCATGATTGGGCCTGGCACCGGCATCGCGCCGTTCCGTGCCTTTATGCAGCAGCGCGACAACGACGGCGCAAGCGGCAAAAACTGGCTGTTCTTCGGTAATCCGCACTTTACCGATGACTTCCTCTATCAGGTCGAATGGCAGCGCTACGTCAAAGACGGCCTGCTGACCCATATCGATCTGGCGTGGTCACGCGATCAGGCGGAAAAAGTCTATGTTCAGGACAAACTGCGCGCCAAGGGCAGCGAAGTCTGGGCATGGTTGCAGGAAGGCGCACACGTATATGTTTGTGGCGACGCGAATCGCATGGCGAAAGATGTCGAGCAGGCTTTGCTTGAAGTGATTGCCGAATACGGTGGCATGGATCTGGAAGCCGCCGATGAATATCTGAGTGACCTGCGTATGGATCGTCGTTATCAGCGAGATGTCTATTAATGAGCAATGAAATTATGAGCGAAAAACATCCTGGCCCACTGGTCGTCGAAGGCAAGCTGACCGACGCCGAACGTCTGAAGAAAGAGAGTAACTTTCTGCGCGGCACGATTACGGAAGACTTGACCGATGGTCTGACCGGCGGCTTCAACGGCGACAACTTCCTGCTTATCCGTTTCCACGGCATGTACCAGCAGGATGACCGCGATATCCGTGCCGAGCGCGCCGAGCAGAAGCTTGAACCTCGCCACGCGATGATGCTGCGCTGCCGTCTTCCGGGCGGGGTGATGACGCCTGAACAGTGGCTCGGTATCGACAAGTTTGCCGAAGAGAGCACGCTGTACGGCAGTATTCGTATTACCAACCGTCAGACTTTCCAGTTCCACGGCATTCTGAAACCGAACGTCAAACCGGTGCATCAGCTCTTGAACAAGCTGGGTCTGGATGCGCTCGCTACCGCCAACGATGTAAACCGCAACGTACTTTGTACCTCGAACCCGGTTGAATCAGCGCTGCACCTCGAAGCCTGGCAGTGGGCGAAGAAACTCTCCGAGCACCTGTTGCCGCGCACCCGTGCCTATGCCGAAGTGTGGCTGGATCAGGAAAAGGTCGAAACCACCGACGAAGAGCCGATTCTTGGCCCGACCTATTTGCCGCGTAAATTCAAGACGACGGTTGTTATCCCGCCGCAAAACGACGTGGACCTGCACGCCAATGACCTGAACTTCGTGGCCATTGCCGATAACGGCAAGCTGGTAGGCTTCAACGTGCTGGTGGGCGGCGGACTGTCCATCGCGCACGGCGACAAGGCAACCTACGCGCGTACCGCAAGCGATTTGGGCTTTATTCCGCTGGAAAATACGCTGGCCGTGGCGGAAGCCGTGGTCACCACGCAACGCGACTGGGGCAACCGCACCAACCGCAAGAATGCGAAAACCAAATATACTCTCGAGCGCGTCGGCGTCGAAACCTTCAAGGCGGAAGTCGAGAAGCGTGCCGGTATCACCTTTGCCGAGGTGCGCCCTTACGAATTCACCGGCCGCGGTGACCGTATCGGCTGGGTTAAAGGCATCGATAACCAATGGCACCTGACCCTGTTTATCGAAAATGGCCGTATTCTGGATTATCCGGGCCGTCCGCTGAAAACGGGGCTGGCCGAGATTGCGCGTATCCACAAAGGCGATTTCCGCCTGACCGCCAACCAGAATCTGATAGTCGCCGGGGTGGCCGAAAAAGACAAAGACCGTATCGAAACGCTGGCCCGCAACCACGGCCTGATTGACGACGGTGTCACCGAGCAGCGCAAGAACTCGATGGCCTGCGTATCTTATCCGACCTGCCCGCTGGCGATGGCCGAAGCCGAGCGCTTCCTGCCGGAGTTCGTGACGCGGGTGGAAGAGATAATGCATCGGCACGGCGTCGGCAAAGAGCACATCGTTCTGCGTGTCACCGGCTGTCCGAACGGCTGTGGCCGCGCGCTGCTGGCCGAAATCGGCCTGGTGGGCAAGGCGATGAACCGCTACAACCTGCATCTTGGCGGCAACCGTGCCGGTACGCGCATTCCGCGTATGTACCGCGAAAATATCAGCGATGTCGAGATCCTGGCGATTATCGACGAGCTGGTCGGTCGCTGGGCCAATGAGCGAGAAGCCGACGAAGGCTTTGGTGATTACGTGATCCGCGCAGGCATTATTCGTCCGGTGCTGGATCCCGCCCGCGACTTTTACGACTGACAGGAGGCGATATGACGACACTCTCCCTTACAGAACTGAATGCGCTGCCCAAATCCGGGCAGGCATTGGCGCTGGCCGAAGTTAACGGCCAGCTGGAAAAACTTTCCGCGCAGGATCGCGTGAGCTGGGCGCTGGAAAATCTGCCGGGCGAGTTTACCCTGTCGTCCAGCTTCGGCATTCAGGCGGCGGTGTGTCTGCATCTGGTCACCCGTCAGAAATCCGATATTCCGGTTATTCTTACCGATACCGGCTACCTGTTTCCGGAAACCTATCAGTTTATCGATTCGCTCACCGAGCAGCTTGACCTGAATCTCAAGGTTTTCCGCGCCGAGCAGTCGGCTGCATGGCAGGAAGCGCGTTATGGCAAGCTGTGGGAGCAGGGCGTCGAAGGCATCGAAAAGTACAACCTCATCAACAAGGTTGAACCGATGAACCGCGCGCTGGACTCTCTCGGCGCGCAGACCTGGTTCGCCGGATTGCGTCGTGAACAGTCCGGCAGCCGCGCGAATCTGCCTGTTCTGGCGGTACAGCGGGGCGTGTTCAAAATCTTGCCGATTATCGATTGGGATAACCGGCAGATCTTCCAGTATCTGAAAGAGCATGGTCTCAGCTATCACCCGTTGTGGGATCAGGGCTATCTGTCGGTGGGCGATACGCATACCACCCGCAAATGGGAAGAGGGCATGTCGGAAGAAGAGACGCGCTTCTTTGGCCTGAAGCGCGAGTGCGGTCTGCACGAGGGCTGATAATTTCCCCGCTCTCAAGGCGGGGAAATGCGTTTAGGCGTCGGCCGGAGGATTGGCCAGCGTTTTCAGAAGCGGCAGCAGAACTCTGACACTGTCTTTTTCGCGCTTTGCCAGACGGCCCGGCAAATAGCGGTCAAGATACTGCAAGTTGTCGATTTGCCCCTGATGACGGCTGGTGCCGAGCGGAAAATGGGCGCTGACAGCGCGCTGTTGCTGACCGTCTTTTCTGCCCAGTCGCCAGTCGCTGGCCGAGACCAGCAGCAGGGGAATGTGCGCGCTGTCCAGCGTTTTCACGCCTTCGCAGCAACTGGTGCCAGACGGACTGCGCGTTGCGGCAATGCCCAGACGACGTGCGATGCTTAACGCCTTGTCACGTGAAAGCTTGGCCACCACCGGCGAGGTGTTGACGCCGCTGTTGAAATACAGGCGATCGCCGACCACCAGCGAATTGAGATGGATAACCAGCAGCGTGCGTTTTTTCTCGAGCGGACTCAGCTGGGCAAGGTAGTCTTTTGCGCCCTGTTCGCCGGTTTCCTGTGCGCTCAGCGCCACAAAGCGCAGGCTGTAGTGCGTCTTGACCTTGCTCATGCGCTCGGCAAGCTCAAGCATGGCCCCGACGCCCGAGGCATTGTCATCCACGCCTTGCAAGGTAAGGCCGCCAAGATTGCGATCGGAGTCGGCATCGCTTTGCGGCAGATAGGTATCAAAATGCGCCATCACCACGATTTGCTGAGGCACGTCACCCGTGCGTTCGGCAATCACCGACGTGGCATGCACGCTGTGCCAGTTTTGGCGCTTGTCCTGGCTTGTATAAAGAAATTGGGCATCAAAGGCATGCAGGCGGCTTTGATACCCCATTTTTTGCAGGCGCTGATTCAGATAATCGGCGGCAATAATCTCGGCCGGACTGCCCGCCATACGGCCGGGAAAATAGGTCGCGATATGTCGCGTTTGCTGTTCGGCAATTTGCCCGAGAGGCGGGTTATCAATATTTTGGCTTAAGGCATTGCCCGCGCAAAGTCCGCTCAGCGACAGGATAAATGCCGAGCGCAGCGTGTGGCGAAAAGAAAACATACGAAAAGTCCTTATTATCATTCTTTATTTGTCTGGCAGCAGTATGCGAGTTGAGAACAAATTTCACAATTTACCCTTTTCTCAAAATGGCAAAAAGAAAGCCCTATATTCCATATTGGAACTAATCATTCCATTTCGTCATTTCATCCGGCTAGCGGCAACCCCGTATAGTCATAATATCGATATGCTTATCTTAAAAAGGTTGTTGTGGACTATCTCCCTATATTTGCCGACCTGAAACAACGTCCGGTACTGGTCGTTGGCGGCGGCGAAATCGCTGCGCGCAAAATTGACTTGCTTCTGCGGGCAGGCGCCGAGGTTCGGGTAGCTGCGCAATCACTTTCAGAAGAAGTCGCCCATTTGCATCGGCAGGCGGCAATTCAGTGGCTGTCCACGTCCTATCACGCCGATCAGCTCGACGATGTCTTTCTGGTGATCGCTGCAACGGACGATACCGTGCTCAACGCACAGGTTTACGAAGATGCCAATCTGCGCCGCGTGCTGGCCAACGTCGTGGACGACCAGCCAAAGTGCTCGTTTATCTTTCCGTCGATTGTCGACCGTTCACCTATCGTGGTGGCTATCTCTTCCAGCGGCACCGCGCCCGTACTGGCGAGAATGCTGCGCGAAAAACTCGAAACGCTGTTACCGGCAAGCCTTGGCAAAATGGCCGAGATAGCGGGCAGTTGGCGCGAGCGCGTCAAACAGCGTTTCAACTCGATGTCGGCCCGCCGACGTTTCTGGGAACAGGCATTTGACGGCAACTTTGCTTCATTGACCGCCGGGGGGCAGTTCGATAAGGCGGAGCAGTCGTTGCAGGACCTGATGGATGCACCGGACGATGCAACGCATCGCGGTCTGGTCACGCTGGTAGGTGCCGGTCCCGGCGACGTCGGTTTGCTGACGCTACGCGGTTTGCAGGTAATGCAGCAGGCCGATGTGGTGTTGTATGACTATCTGGTCAGTGAGGAAGTGCTGGATCTGGTTCGCCGCGATGCGGAGAAAATCTGCGTCGGCAAGCGCGCCGGAAATCATCTGGTGATGCAGGAAGAGACCAACCGCCTGCTGGTCGAATTGGCGCAGCAGGGCAAGAAAGTGGTCAGGCTGAAAGGCGGTGATCCGTTTATTTTCGGCCGTGGCGGCGAAGAGCTGGAAGTGGTGGCGGCGGCAGGGATTCCTTTCGAGGTCGTGCCGGGCATTACCGCAGCGGCAGGCGCGACGGCCTATGCCGGTATTCCGCTCACGCACCGCGAACGGGCGCAGAGCGTGATGTTCATTACCGGCCAGATTAAAACCGACGGCGACGGTTTGCAGTGGTCCGAACTGGCGCGAGGGCAGCAGACGCTGGCTATCTATATGGGCGCGATGAAAGCCGCCGAGATTAGCCATCAGCTGATTACGCACGGCCGTTCGACCCAAACTCCCGTTGCCGTGATTTCGCGCGGCACCCGACCCGACCAGCAGGTCAGAGTCGGCACATTACAAAATCTCGAACAATTAGCCCATCAGGCGCCGTCTCCGGCCCTGCTGGTGATCGGTGAAGTCGCCGAGCTTCATCATAAACTCGCCTGGTTTGGGCATCATCCAGAGACTGCCGGCGCACAACGCCCGACGGTCGTGAATTTGGCTTAAGGATCTGATATGGACGAAAAACGACTGACCCATTTACGACAGCTGGAGGCGGAAAGCATCCATATCATCCGCGAGGTCGCGGCTGAATTCGCTAATCCGGTAATGATGTACTCCATCGGTAAAGACTCCTCCGTGATGCTGCATCTGGCGCGCAAGGCATTCTTCCCGGGTACGCTGCCGTTTCCGCTGCTGCACGTCGATACCGGCTGGAAATTCAAGGAGATGTACGAGTTCCGCGATCGTACCGCCAAAAACTACGGCTTCGAGTTGCTGGTCCACAAGAATCCTGAAGGCGTGGCGATGGGCATCAACCCGTTTGTCCACGGCAGCGCCAAACATACCGATATCATGAAAACCGAAGGGTTGAAGCAGGCGCTGAACAAGTACGGCTTCGATGCAGCCTTCGGCGGCGCACGCCGTGACGAAGAGAAATCGCGTGCCAAGGAGCGTATTTACTCCTTCCGTGACCGCTTCCACCGCTGGGACCCGAAAAACCAGCGTCCCGAGCTGTGGCACAACTATAACGGCCAGATCAACAAGGGCGAAAGCATCCGCGTGTTCCCGCTCTCCAATTGGACCGAGCTGGATATCTGGCAATATATCTATCTGGAAAACATCGAGATTGTGCCCTTGTATCTGGCGGCACCGCGTCCGGTGCTGGAACGCGACGGCATGTTGATGATGATTGATGACGACCGTATCGACCTGCAACCGGGCGAAACGATTGAAGAGAAAATGGTGCGATTCCGTACCCTGGGATGCTGGCCGCTGACCGGCGCGGTGGAGTCCGAAGCGCAAACGCTGCCGGAAATCATCGAAGAGATGCTGGTTTCCACGACCAGCGAGCGTCAGGGGCGTGCCATCGACCGCGATCAGGCGGGTTCGATGGAGCTTAAAAAGCGTCAAGGGTATTTCTAAGGAGCACGGACTATGAATAACGCAATTGCACAACAAATCGCCGAGCAGGGCGGCGTCGAAGCCTACCTGCATTCCCAGCAGCACAAGAGTCTGCTGCGCTTCCTGACCTGCGGCAGCGTCGATGACGGCAAAAGTACGCTGATTGGCCGTCTGCTGCACGATACCCGCCAGATTTACGAAGACCAGCTCTCTTCGCTGCACAACGACAGCAAGCGTCACGGCACGCAGGGCGAGAAAATCGACCTGGCGCTGCTGGTTGACGGCCTGCAGGCCGAGCGCGAGCAGGGCATCACCATTGACGTGGCATACCGCTATTTCTCCACCGAAAAGCGCAAGTTTATCATCGCCGACACCCCGGGCCATGAGCAGTACACCCGTAACATGGCGACCGGCGCGTCAACCTGCGACCTGGCTATTTTGCTGATCGATGCCCGTAAAGGCGTGCTGGACCAGACCCGTCGCCACAGCTTTATCGCCACGCTGCTCGGCATTCGTCATCTGGTGGTTGCCGTCAACAAGATGGATCTGGTGGAGTACAGCGAAGACGTGTTCGAGCAGTTCCGTCAGGACTACCTGACATTCGCCGAACAGCTGCCGACCGATCTGGACATCAAATTCGTGCCGCTGTCGGCGCTCGAAGGCGACAACGTGGCAACGGAAAGCCAGAAAATGCCGTGGTATCACGGGCCGACGCTGCTGGATGTGCTTGAAACGGTTAATGTTATCAACATCCGCGAACAGCAGCCGATGCGCTTCCCCGTGCAATACGTCAACCGTCCGAACCTCGATTTCCGCGGTTACGCCGGTACGCTGGCCTCCGGTTCTGTGCGCGTAGGGCAGAAAATCAAGGTGTTGCCGTCGGGTGTTGAATCTACCGTGGCGCGTATCGTGACCTTCGACGGCGATTTGCAGGAAGCCTGGGCCGGTGAAGCCATTACGCTGGTGCTGGATACCGAGGTCGATATCAGCCGGGGCGACACGCTGGTGGATATCGATGAAACCGTAAAACCGGTGCGCAATGCCAAGGTCGATGTGGTGTGGATGGCCGAGCAGCCGCTGAGCGTGGGCCAAAGCTATGACATCAAGGTCGGCGGCAAGAAATCCCGCGCGCGCGTGCAGAACATCGAGTATCAGGTTGAAATCAACTCCCTGACTCAACGCGTGGTCGACAGCCTGCCGCTGAACGGCATCGGCTTGGTCGAGCTGGCCTTTGACGAGCCGCTGGTGCTGGACAACTATCAGGAAAATGCCGTTACCGGCGGGATGATCTTTATCGATCGCCTGAGCAATGTGACCGTTGGCGCGGGTCTGGTGCGTGAGGCGCTGGAGCAGGTTTACGAAGAGAAGGGCGCCTTCAGCGACTTCGAACTGGAACTCAACGCGCTGGTTCGCCGCCACTTCCCGCATTGGGGCGCGCGCGACCTGCTGGGTGGCAAATAGCATGGCGCAGCAGGACGAAAACATCGTCTGGCATCCGCACGCGGTAACCCGTGCGGATCGCGAAGCCCGGCAGGGTCATCAAGGCGTGGTGCTGTGGTTTACGGGGCTTTCCGGCTCCGGTAAATCGACCGTCGCCGGCGCGCTGGAGCAGGCACTGTTCAGCCTCGGCGTAAGCACCTATCTGCTGGATGGTGACAATGTAAGACACGGTCTGTGCCGGGATCTGGGCTTTTCCGATGACGATCGCCGTGAAAACATTCGCCGCGTGGGCGAAGTCGCCAAGCTGATGGTCGATGCCGGTCAGGTGGTGTTGACCGCGTTTATTTCTCCGCATCGTGCCGAGCGCGAAATGGTGCGTGAGCTATTGGATAACGGGCAGTTTATCGAGGTCTTCGTGGATACGCCGCTGGCTATCTGCGAGGCGCGTGATCCCAAGGGATTGTACCGGAAGGCCCGTGCCGGCGAGCTGAAAAACTTCACCGGCATCGACGCGGTTTACGAGTCGCCCCTACAGCCTGATGTACACCTGCAAGGTGAACAATTAGTAACACAATTGGTGCCGCAATTATTAGCTGTGCTGCGCCAGAGAGGTATCATCAACTCCTGAATGTCGCTGGCAAAACGCCGTAGAGTTCGAGTATCTGCGGCTGTACAGTCAGCGACTCAACCACAGGAGTCGAGCCATGCAAACGTTAAGTCAGTTCTTTATCGACATCACCCGTAAAAAGCCCGTGCAGCAGGAAAGGGAAGAACCCTCCTATTCTCTGCTGGGCGGCTGTACGGGTTTTGTGTTTTTCTGGCTGGCCTTCGCGATCCCGTTTATGGTTTACGGCTCGAACACGCTGTTCTTTCTGCTCTACACCTGGCCGTTTTTTATTGCGTTACTGCCTGTCTCCGTGCTCATCGGTATTGCGTTCAGCATGCTGTTTGGCGGCACGCTTTGGAAAATCCTGCCGTCGACCGGTCTGGCGGTCATCTGTCTTTTCTGGACGGTATTCTCGTTTCTGTCCGGTTGGTAACCCGATTGCGCCCTAAACGCGTAACAGGGCATTTCTGCGCCGATTTGGGCTGCCGAGAGGCAAACCCTGCGGTTATTCTCCTGACGAGTGGGTTATTTCCACACAATTTCCTATCTTAACTCCTAATCTGCGCGCCAATTTCCCCTTCACTGTGGAGTAACTGTGAAAGTTGTGGGATGATTGAGCGGCTTTTTCAGGGGGCGGAATGGGCAAATTAACGCTGTTATTATTGATTATACTTGGCTGGCTACAGTATTCGCTGTGGTTGGGCAAGAACGGTATTCACGATTACGTGCGGGTTAATGACGATGTTGAGGTCCAGCAGGGCAGCAACGTGAAACTTAAATCACGCAACGACCAACTCTTCGCAGAGATTGACGACCTTAACGGGGGTCAGGAGGCGATTGAGGAACGCGCACGCAACGAGCTGGGCATGATAAAGCCTGGCGAGAGTTTCTATCGCCTTGTGCCGGACCAGAACAAGCGCGCACAGGCTTCCAACACAACGCAAGCAAGAACCAACAATAATCCATGAGTCATCCAGCCGTTTCCCCGGCCAATATCGTCGCGGTGTTACCCGCCGCCGGTATTGGCAGCCGCATGCAAAGCGAACTTCCGAAACAGTATCTGACCATCGACGGGAAAACCCTGCTCGAACACGCAATCGGGGCGCTCTTACGCAGCCCGCGTGTCAGTCAGGTCATTGTCGCAATCAGCCCGCAGGACACCTTTTTCTCGCAGCTTCCACTGGCGCACGACCCGCGCGTAAAAGTGGTAACCGGCGGCGCTCAACGCGCCGATTCGGTGCTGGCTGGCCTCAAGCAGGCCGGAAACGCCGGATGGGTGCTGGTTCATGACGCGGCGCGGCCTTGCCTGCACCAAGACGATCTCGAGCGTTTACTGGCTATTGGCGAGCACAGCAAGGTCGGCGGCATTCTGGCCGCCCCCGTGCGCGACACCATGAAACGTGGCGAACCGGGCATTGAAAAAATCGCCCATACCGTCGACAGGCAAAACCTGTGGCACGCGCTGACGCCGCAATTTTTCCCGCTGGAACTGCTGAAAAGCTGTCTGATTCGCGCGCTGGACGAAGGCGCAACGGTCACCGACGAAGCCTCGGCGCTGGAATATTGTGGCTACCATCCGCAGCTGGTGCCCGGAAGATCCGATAATATTAAAGTTACCCGTCCAGAAGATCTGGCACTGGCAGCATTCTTTTTAACTCAGTTGCACCAAGAGGAGAGCGCATGATGCGTATCGGTCACGGTTTTGATGTTCATAAATTTGGTGGCGAAGGCCCTCTGGTGATTGGCGGTGTGCGTATTCCTTTCGACAAGGGACTTCTGGCGCACTCCGATGGCGACGTGGCGCTGCACGCGGCCACCGACGCGCTGCTTGGCGCGGCCGCGCTTGGCGACATCGGCAAACTGTTCCCGGACACCGATCCGGCCTACAAGGGCGCCGACAGTCGCGAGCTGCTGCGCGAAGCCTATCGTCAGATTCAGGCAAAGGGCTATCGTCTGGGGAACCTCGATATCACTATCATCGCGCAGGCACCGAAAATGTTGCCGCACATTCCACAGATGCGCGTGTTTATTGCCGAAGATCTGGGATGTCATATGGACGACGTCAACGTCAAGGCGACCACCACCGAAAAGCTGGGCTTTACCGGCCGTGGTGAGGGCATCGCCTGCGAAGCCGTTGCCCTGCTTCTCAAGGATTAATCCCGTGGATATGAATAACCTGACCTGGCTGTACGGCAAGCCGCTTTCCAACGGCACGCTGAAAGCCCATGCAGAAGATTTTATTGTCGAAGAAGATCTCGGCTTTGAACCGGATGGGGAAGGCGAACATCTGCTGGTGCGGATCCGTAAAACCGGCTGCAACACGCAGTTTGTGGCAGAGCAGTTGGCGCGTTTCGCCGGTGTGCATCCGCGCTCTGTCAGTTACGCGGGCCTGAAGGATCGCCATGCGGTCACCGAGCAGTGGTTCTGCGTTCACCTGCCGGGTAAAGAAAATCCCGATCTCGCCAATTTCAAGCTCGAAGGCTGCGAAGTCGTGCGTTTTGCCCGCCATCTCAAGAAGATGCGTATCGGCACGCTCAAAGGCAATGCCTTTACCCTGGTGCTGCGTGACCTGACGAATCTGGCCGATATCGAACAGCGGCTGGCGCAAATCCAGACTCGCGGCGTGCCGAACTATTTCGGCGTGCAACGCTTTGGGCGTGGCGGAAATAATCTGGTGCAGGCGGCACGCTGGGCCCGCGATGAAATTCGCGTTAAAGAACGTCCAAAGCGCAGTTTTTACCTCTCTGCCAGCCGCAGCGCGCTGTTTAACATGGTATCCAGCGAACGCCTCGCCAAGGGGCTGATGCAGGAAGCGCTGCTGGGCGATGCCCTTCAACTCAGCGGTCGCGGCAGCTGGTTTGTTGCCAAAGCGGAAGAGCTGGCGTCGGTGCAATCTCGTGTTGCGCAGGGCGAACTGCTTATCACCGCGCCGTTGCCGGGCGATGGCCCGCTCGGCTCGCAGCAGGATGCCGAAGAATTTGAGCTAAGCTGTATTGCAGACCAGACCTATCTTCTGTCGCTGCTCAAGCGTGAGCGCGTCGACCCTGCGCGACGCGCCATTATGCTGCGTCCACAGCATCTGGCGTGGAAAGCGCTGGACGCGAGCACGCTGGAGCTGAAGTTCTGGCTTCCGGCCGGCAGCTTCGCCACCAGCCTGGTGCGCGAGTTAATGGGGCAGCAAGAGGGCGACGCCGACATCAGCGAGTAGTCGTCGCTTTTCTGCGGCACGGCGGTAGACATTCAGACCCGACAAGAACGAGGCAAAACATCTTTGATACGGATATTGTTGAGCAATGACGATGGCGTGACGGCACCGGGCATTCAGGCGCTGGCCTCTGCGCTGCGCGAATTCGCCGACGTGAAGGTGGTCGCACCCGACCGCAATCGCAGCGGCGCGTCCAATGCCCTGACGCTGGACTCGCCCTTGCGTATTCAAAGCTATCCCAATGGCGATACGGCGGTGATTAACGGTACGCCGACCGATTGCGTATATCTCGGCGTCAATTCGCTGATGAGCCCGCGTCCCGACGTGGTGGTGTCCGGCATCAATGCCGGTCCGAATCTGGGCGATGACGTGATTTACTCCGGCACCGTTGCGGCGGCGATGGAAGGTCGGCATTTGGGGTATCCGGCGTTGGCGGTGTCGCTTGACGGGCATCGGCACTACGATACGGCGGCGGCCATTACCTGCCAGCTTCTGCGGATGCTGGCCAAGGCACCGCTGCGTACCGGGCGCATCCTCAATATCAACGTGCCCGACCTGCCGCTTGACGAGATAAAAGGCCTGCGTGTTACGCGCTGTGGAAGCCGCCATCCGGCAGAGAAAGTGTTTTGTCAGCAGGATCCCCGCGGTCAGGACATGTACTGGATTGGCCCGCCCGGCGAAAAGTTCGATATCGCCCCCGATACCGATTTTGCCGCCGTGGCGCAGGGTTATGTCTCCATAACGCCTTTGCACGTTGATTTAACGGCTTATGCCGCGCAAGACATCGTCAGAACATGGATAGCCAAAGCCGAGGTGAACGGGAATGGTGATTAAGCCGATGTACAACCTGCTGGAACAGCTGCGCAAACAGGGCATCTCGGATGAGAAGCTGCTGCACGCGATGGAAACCGTTCCGCGTGAACGTTTCGTCGATGAAGCCTTCCAGCATCAGGCTTATGAAAACACGGCGCTTCCCATCGGACTCGGCCAGACCATCTCCCAGCCTTACATTGTGGCGCGCATGACGGAGTTGCTGCGGTTGCAACCCCAGTCCCGCGTGCTTGAAATCGGCACGGGGTCTGGTTATCAGACCGCCATTCTGGCGCATCTCGTCGAACACGTCTTTTCCGTCGAGCGGATTAAAGGGCTGCAATGGCAGGCCAAACGCCGACTGAAACAGTTGGACCTGCACAATGTGTCCACCCGTCACGGCGACGGATGGGAAGGCTGGCCCTCACGCGGCCCGTTTGATGCCATTATCGTGACCGCTTCACCCCCCGAAATTCCCCAGGCGCTGATGACCCAGCTTGCCGAAGGCGGCGTCATGGTCTTGCCCGTTGGCGAGCAAAATCAGACTTTGCAACGTATTCAGCGACGTGGCAATGACTTTACCATCGACAACATTGAAGCCGTGCGTTTCGTTCCCCTGGTCAAAGGCGAACTCGCCTGACGACCCCGTTTTGCCGCCTTCAAACACAAAATCCTTAAAAATTAAATACAACTGATTTATGGTGATAAAGTTGCGTTGTTGATAGCATTCACTACAGTTTTTTACTGCCACAGTTTTTTAAACTATCGCCATCGGGCCAAAAACCACTCGACCAGCATCTTCAGCCTGGGCTTTTTTTCGAGGGTCGGTTCCTTGCGGATCCAGACTGCGTCTGGCCTGAGCCGCGATAGATTCTGATATTGCCGTCATGGGGGAGTTATGAGCACCGGAAGCCAAATTAAGACCTTTAGCCGCCTTGCGGTATGTACATTCGTTGGTGCCTGGCTTGCAGGATGCTCCAATAATGCCCCGTCAACTGCTCCAATAAGCAGCGTTAATGGTGGCGGAGGCGCGGCAACACGCCCTATGGGAGGTCAGATTACTCCGAATTCAAGCGATAATGCCCCGATGATCAACGCTCAGGGACACATCGTTTACAACCGTAGCTACAACAGCATTCCGAAAGGCAGCTACAACGGCAGCACGTATAAAGTTAAGCG
>Ga0308159_1002131_pt1 | contig 24059 bp, 28 predicted proteins | sample PhyCR1_FD_201040 | JGI IMG/M metagenome (GOLD analysis project Ga0308159, IMG submission 201040) | Phyllosphere microbial communities from UC Gill Tract Community Farm, Albany, California, United States - DLSLC.R1 | ecosystem: Host-associated > Plants > Phyllosphere > Unclassified | place: USA...
AATGGTGACATGGACTGGTATTGCCCGGCGCGAGCATAGCCGGGAGGGACTGCGATATCCATCGGATTTGACCGATGTTGAGTGGGCGTTGGCAGCGCCATTCGTGCCTCCAGCAAGGCGCGGAGGCCGACCTCGAACGGCAGACATGCGCGAAGTCCTCAATGCGATGTTGTATATAGCCGCGAGCGGGTGTGCGTGGCGACTTCTACCAAAATGCTTTCCTCCGGTGTCGACTGCCCTGCGCGGCGTTGCTCTGGGGCGCCGCAACTGGATGTTCGTCGGGTCCACCAAGGGCGGGGATGCCTCGGCGCTATTTTACTCGCTTGCCGAAGCGTGCCGCCTGAACGGTGTTGAGCCCGAAGCCTGGTCCACCGACGTCATTGCGCGCATTGGCAATCACCCAATCAAACGGATCGATGCACTGCTGCCATGGCGCTGGCAGGACCCACGCGAGACGGCTGAGGCTGCATGAACACGTCACAACCTCACTCCGCTCTGTTCACACCTCTCGTCTGGGATCCCGCTCTCCTCCCGCCACTGGAGATGGACGGCTACCTGACCGGCGTGCTGGTGACACCAGAATTGGAAATCGCCGACTTGATCGCCGACTTGCGGACCGCGCTCCCCCCGGTGACGGATCAAGCCAGAATGGAGCAGGCCCTCGCCGCCGTTCTGGCACGGTTCAAGGCGATTGAAGCGGAGCTTCAAAAGGGATGGCCGAGCTATCAACCCAGCTTGTCTGAAAGGGGGCAGAAGGCTGACCATGGCAGGGTCCGGGGATGGATGAAGGGCATGAGGCGGTCGTCGAGGCGATGGAGCGGCGCTTGATCGTGCGCCAGAGGCAATGCGGATCCGCAGACAGACTGTCGAGCATCCGTTCGGCACGTTGAAAGCCTGGATGGGCTCGACACACTTCCAAATGAAGACACTCAAGCGCGTGAGAACGGAGATCAGCCTTAACATCCTCGCCTATACCTTCAAAAGGCTGATCGCCATCCTCGGCGCAATCCAGACCTAAGCGTCAATGCTCAACCTACAGCGCCCACCTTCAAAATTATGGACCGCTCCCCCGTCTCGTTTTTACACGGCCTGTCCCAAGGCCCGCCCCATCGCACCCGACCCTTTGTGGCCGTTCAGCCGCCGATTTCCTGATCCCAGTTGCAGTCGGTCGGCTTTCTCATCCTCGACGCTCTGATCTGACCGATAGGCAAAATTCCGGTTCGGGATTTGGATATGTCGACAGCTGTCAATAACGCGCATCGCCTCTTAACCAGACCTAATCATTCACGTCGGATCTGACCACGTCCGGCCCTGACGGAAGCCGCCGATCAGCCTGCGCAAGTCGGGCCGTCGGCAGTGCCGACAAGGGCGCCGGTCAGACCAGAAACGGTGTGGTACTACCAGGCTGTTTGGTCACCGCCATGATTGCGATCGCCGCAAGTGGCAACTCGAGAAGCGAGATGGGCAGGAAGAAGTGGGGGCCAGTCGGAACGACAAGAGGGCGGCAATAGTGCAAAAACGTCTCCATTGGCGAGACGGACGGTAAGAAGAACCTGTGTATGGTCTACTCGGACGCGCTTCGGCAGAACACGCAGCAGCAACCACCCACCCCAGCATGCACTCGCGACGTTTGACATGACCCTCGCGCACCGTCCGCAGCGGTCGATCTCGATTCCCCCGCGAAAAGGTGGCAGGCTTCAAGGACCGTCATCGGTGATCTGATCTGGGCAGTGACCTATCCACTTGCCAAATCAGGCGGCCTTCGAACGGACCGGGGCATCGACGCCCCGACTAATCAAACAAAATTCCGAAACTGGGTAGTGACGAAATGATAACATATGTTATTGTTATTTGATATTATCCTTTGCTTCCCGGAGATCGTCTTATGCAACGATCGGTGCAAGAGCGCCTCGCAAGTTTGGAAGATGCTGCCCTTGGCGTCGAAGGCGCTATCTATGCGCTTCATGATCTAATCGCACACTGGCTTGCCTTGGCTCCGGAGGCCGAAGTTCGACGAACAGTTTCAAAACTGAAATCAGGCGCTGAGGAAATGAACCCCTCGCTCGGGCCGCAGCGTATTGCAGGGTACCGAGAAGAATTAGCTTCGATCGAGCAAGAGATTGAATACGCTCGGGAAGCGCCCGCTGGAATATTGGCGCGTTTACGGCGGATCTGACGTGAGTTCGTCTGATCCCCAAATCGCCATTCCCTAAATCGCCCTACTTCCCATTGATCTCATCAGCTGCTACTTTCGGCGCTCTTGTATAGGATAAGCGCCGATGAGTTTGATTGTCCGCATCCTTGATAAGATGGATCAGCAGATTTCGCTGGCTTTGGCAGATGGTCGCCGTCCAGACTATTTCGTCCTCCGGGAAGAGGAGTGGGAAGAGATCAAGGAGCGGCTTGCAGGTTTATCGGGAACGATCGCCAAGGAATTTGGCGATACCTACCAAGGCGTTCCGGTTAAGACCGGTTTTCTTGGCGAGGATGACCTCGCGCGGCTTGTCACTGCCCAGCATTCTGAAGGTGTGCGTTTTCTTTAACCCGGGGTGACACAACGGCCCGGTCGCATTGTAAAAACCCGATCAATCGGATGGTTAGCGTCATGCCTCCCGTTTGTTCTTATTCGTCGACGCGACGCATCAGCTGATTAATCCCGCAGTTAATGGTACGGTCCCTTCGCTGGAATGGAAGGAGGCACTGTGGGACAGATACGGCGCAGCAGCGCCGCGGCCACGCACGCCGTCCAAGCAGTACGAACGTGTCCGATTCGCTGACCAGCCAGGAAAGGGTGCGAAGCGTCAAGCGTTTCGGTCCCACTTCAATGAGTCTGCTATCGCGGCAAGCAGGACATGGGATTTTACCATTTGCGCCTCGTCTCCGTCTGACGCCTCTGCAATGTTGGCCTGAACTTCGAGCGCGGTTTCCACGATATCGATGGCAAGGTCATTCGTTAGGACAGACTGCTCGATGAGCCCGTGTATCAGGCTTTCAACAAGCAACAAGGCAGCTTGCCCGTGTGGCTCGAAAGGCGATTGGAGCGACCCAAAGGACTCGTTCTCATCATCATGCACGGGCATCTCAGCGCCTTTTTTTTCAGGCGAGAGACTGATTTCTCCGCCGCCGGCGCGTGACTCGATACTCGACGACGAAGGCATCATAGCGAATGACAGCACCGATGTCATCGCATTAATCAACAAATGACAATAACTTTGGGCAATATTCAATTTTGGGCGATACGTGTATGCGATGAGGATGGCGAACAGGTTCGTGAACAAACTCAGCGAACTGGTCGCGCTGACGACAGATGATGTCGCAATGTTGGAAGCAGTCACCGCTCGAAGTCGGAAATTTGCCGCGCGGCAGGATCTAATCCGCGAAGGTGACAGGCCCGGCCCGGTGTTCGTAGTGCTCGAAGGCTGGGCTTGCCGTTACAAGATACTGCCGAGTGGAACGCGGCAGGTGATGGCGTTCCTGATGCCTGGGGATTCCTGCGATCTGCACGTGAATATTCTCGCGGAGATGGATCATAGCATACAGGCAATTTCGCCGGCGACGATAGCGACTATTTCGCGATCCGAAATGCAGGCAATGCTGGACGATTACCCGAACATTGCACGGGCCATGTACGCGGCGCAGCTTATCGATGAAGGGACAATGCGCGCCTGGATCGTAAGCATGGGGCGCCGAAGCAGCATCGAACGCGTCGCCCACCTGATGTGTGAACTCTATGTCCGCGCAAGGGGTATTGGCCTAGCTGATGACGATAGCTTCGCTTTTCCCTTATCCCAGTTGATCCTTGCGGACGCGCTCGGAATGACGGCCGTTCATATCAACCGTGTGCTCAAGGAATTGCGACTGCGCGGGGCCATGGAGCTCAATCGCGGCAGCTTGAACATTACTGACCCAGTTGCATTGGTGCAAATAGCGGGGTTTGACGAGAACTATCTTCATCGAAGACTCAATAATGCAATATAAATATTGACTATTTAAATTATTTGTTGTTTCTCGATTTTTTCAACAAGTATTTAGTCTATTTTGAAATCGTGACGTATGATGTTGATAGATTTGTAATATTGAAAGATTTCGGCACATAAGCATCCTTCGCGATCTGGCAACAGCACGGAGGGCGTCGTGACTGCCATGATGGTGGAGAGCAGCTGGTCGCGTTGCAGGCCACTGCTTGGCAAAGCGGACGCAAGCCGCAGCCGGTCGGTGGCAGATCGCGACCCTTATCGGTCACTCAACAGCCCATTCTCGATTCCGAGGTACGGACCGACCGCTATTACGACGGATGTCGACGAAGTCGCCGCCATTGTGTAGGTCGCTCGTAAATCTGCGATTATGTTGGACCGGACGATTTAAGGCACTGTGCAGCTCGATGAATTGCCGGAAGAGCAAGGGGTCACTCGTGAACAAGATGGAATGGGCGCAGTGGGCGCTTGAGTATTTAGCAAAAGCACGCTCTGCAACGCACGAGGACTTTAATGCAGCGATGCAGGAACTTAAGGGTTACGACCATATCGTGCGCCAGCAGAGCTGGTATTCAAGCTGCAAGAACATAATCCCGACACTCTATCACCGTTCGATGGAGTTTCTGGCTGATCTTAATATCCCAGGCAGCGAATTCTCGTCTCCTGACGCTTTCGACACGGAGCTTCGCGACTATCGCGCGTTCGTCCAGGGCATGACTGACGAGCTCCTCTCTGAGGTCGAAAAATACAAGAGAGTGCATAATCTCGGTGAGGCCCCGAGCTTGGTTTATGTGGCGATGCGCCAAGTGAACAACGTTGCCGGGGCTCTCGATTATGTCCGCTCGAAGGCACCCGAAGCGGCCGGTTCTGCAGCCGCGACCGACCCGGTACAAGTTGATATCGACTTGATAGCCGGGTTGGCGCGGCGCTTCCACGAAGCCGTCCTCAGCCTCATCAAGCACCCCCATGCCGGCGCCCCGCTCAAGATCGCGGACGAATGGGACTGCCAATATCTGTTTCGAGCAATCTTGGCCGCCAATTTTCCTCAGGTCCGGGACGAGGAATGGAATCCGTCGGTCGCCGGTTCTGCGGCACGCTGCGAGTTTTTCCTCAAGCCGCTGGCGACGATGATCGAGCTCAAATATGCTCGCAAGGCGAGCGACGCGAAGAAGATCAAGGCCGAACTTGCCACTGACTTTGTTGACTATGGTGGCAATGTGCTCGTCAAACGCATGGTCGGCCTTGTGTATGACCCCGGCTATGTGCTGCCGGCCACTCTGGCGACCGACCTGTCCGGGCCAAGACAAGGTCTCGAGCGCGTCGAAGTCGTTGTGTCGCCGCCGCGGATCTAGGGCACTGCCGGGCAAACTGAATCGGCGACAACTGGATCAACTGCGGTGGCGTCCTCAACATTCCGCTTCGCTCAACCGCTCAGTGGCGGGGGATCATCTCGCTTATCATGCTCCAAATAATAGTTTGATCTAGGCTGGACCTTCGATCCGACATGAGCGCGACCGCTACCGCCCATCCGCAGTCCCGACTAAGCCAAGTCTGGCATTCGATAAGTATTTTGGCGGGCAAAAGCGCAAGGGCACGATCACGCGCTCCGCCGTGAAGCTGTACCGGTCTGGTGGTTTCCGCTGGGCCAGTTTCGAAATCAAGCCAGTGCACGCCATCTCCGAATCCGGTGCTCAAAGCTTTGGCGCAGGCCTCCTTCGCTGCAAACCTTCGGGCAGCCGCCATCGCCAAGTCCGTCGAATTCACCAACTCAGCCTGCTCGGCCTCGGTGAATATCTCGTCCAGCCAAGGCTTCCCAAGCCGGCCAACGGATCGCCGAATTGGTGCGATCCTGCAAAGGTCTATGCCGACACCAAGAAGCAACCCGACGCTACCAAAGTGCTCGGATGGCGATCGTCAGGACGGCGAAGACGACAATCCAGCACACGATCGTTGCGGCTGCCCCCCTCACGCGCAATCCAAGAAAATCGATATGTGCCTGCGGGTCGAGCGCGCGGGCGCAGCAAACCAACGTCAATGCTGCCGTGATAGCAAACGGCATGCCGAATAATGCTGGCGCATGATCAACAAGGGCCTGCGGGCTTTGCGATCCGCCTAATACACAGAGGGACTTCCAGCCCAATGCGATGGACGCGATGAGGCTTACGACCGCCACACTTGTGTAGACTGCCTTCGGCGCACGCAGCGTCTTCGCCATTTTCTCTCGCAGCCCTTCGCTCATCTCATGAGCCCCATCAAATCCCCGATCGGCTGTTGCTCGACCCTAACGGCGAGCGTCGGCACCTCGAGATTCCATTTGGGCGGGAAGGTTGGCTGCGGCATCGGTCCAAGGCTCTTGCGATAGACCTGTTTGATGCGCGTACGGCCCGAGAGGCCCTTAACATCGGGATGCACGACACGCGCATACTTGGATATTTCGCAAAAGAGGTTCTGACAGTCGATTGGCTGCAGCTTCCTCCCGAACAGATTCTGAAACTTGATATCGGCCTTAGCGAACGCGCGATCCTGCTGCTCGCAGACCCAGAAGATTACCTCCTCCGCAGAATGCCTTTTCGTGTCTACGAAGCACTTGGCGATCCCATCGAGCGCTCCCGGCCCGGCGATGACGAAATCACTTTCATCATGGTCGAGCATCTCAGAATAGTTGAGATCGATGGCATATTGGAACGCGAGAAACGGACCCAGCCCTGGGTAGGCGAGCAACAGCTCATAAATTGCCCGAAGGTTCGGCGCCTGGCGCACTCGCTCCGGTAATCTATCCTCGATCATCTTCTCCAGCAGAGCGAGATGGTTGGCGTGTTTGCGCGCGTGCCCGAGCTTTGGTGCCGGCATGATGTACGCTGGCGAGTAGAGCTTGAGCCCAGCGGCCATCGCGCGATCGAGCGTATGCTCAATCTCGTTCAGATCGCTTCCTTCCCATGTCAGGGGGCCGAGGACGCCTTCTAGCAGTTCCCAAGTCTCTATCCGGTTGAATAGCTTGAAGAGGAGGGTGCGGAAGAAGATTTCCCGGGGCGTGCGCGGACGATCCTCACGATACTGGACTTCCCGAATCAGGTACTGGCTGACCCGGTCGCTCGCGCGGTATGCATTCGTGAATCTATGTGCCGCGAGAACCGGATCGTTGGTCCAAGGGCCGATCGGATCGGCAAGGCGCCGAAAATATAGTGCCTGACGCTCAGCCGCGAATCGCCAGTAGGTGTCAAAAACGAGCGTTGTTTCCATGTCATTCCGTGCGCAACCGCAGATTTGCCGGGCGCATGCATGGCACGCCGTCCGGCCCACCAACGTCGATTGTGAGTCCTCCGACTGCCTAGAACAGATCGGCGCAGCCGGAAACGGAGTTCTGCGATTACCGGCCCGAAGGAGCGACAGATGGAGCTGTTGGTGGCGAGTTCGGGGACGGCGTTGCGGTTGGGGTCGGTGTGACGGCTGGGGATGGAGATGCAACCGGTGACGGCGTAGTGGTCGGCGATGGCGATGAAACAGCGCTTGATACCGCCGCAGTCGGGGCAACCGCTGGCCGGGAGAGAGAACACTCCTTCAAGCCGAACGTGATCATCGCGCCAATGACGAGCGCGCTGGCCCACTTCATAACCGCCTGCTCGCGCTCGACGGTGGCGACCCGTTCGCTCAGTTTCTTGTCGTTCTCGTCGATCTTGGATTTAAGCCCGGCGAACGATTCGACCCCAGTGGCTATAGGCCCGAGGAGATCAGACGGAATCTCCTTGAAGCCCATCTTTTTCTCAAGGACACTGGGCCGGTCGAGACTGGCGTACCATATCAGGAAGCACTCCTCGCCACGTGAGAGATGGACCGCTCCTGGACCAGCATTGAACACCGAGAAGAGCAGTTTGCCTTCATAGTGTGGATCCACATGGAATCCCGACACGTTCACCAGCCCGCGAAATTTATAGTTCGCGCGGATCGATATGAAAGCGATCGCATGCTGCGGCACGCGGATCAGCTCTTCAGTCAGGATGAAACCGAACTGACCTGCCGGGATCGTGAAACTTTCGCCTACTCCCAGCGGCTTCTTTGGCTTGTTGCGAGGGTCGTTCGGTTCACCCGTCGGCGACACGTAAACGTCGCCACCGACACGAAGTCGGTATGCAGCGCGGTCAATGCGCTTCACATCGTAGCCGTCGATCAGGTCCCCGAGTTCGTCTTTCAGCCGTTCGCCGCCCCAGAACACTAGGCTTCCCCTCCTGCGCCTGCGCGCGTGAAGCTGTCGAAAATTGACCGCGCTTCCACTGCTCGGATGCGTTCACGATAGGCGGCAGCGAGGTCTATGCCACGCGCCGCTGCCTCCGCCAGCACTGCGGAAACGAGGCTGAGATTGCACTGATGCATGCCGCTACGAAACTGCAGGTCCTCAAGATGATCCCACGCTTCACACAGCTTCGCGAGTTGCCCGGTATGTTTGCAATATTGCCGCATGATCCAGAGTGGATCGTCGTCGCGACCAAGCGTTCCCGCCAGCGCGTTTCCAAGCTCAAGCAGCGAACGGTCCGGATTCGAAGCCGTGAGATCACGACCCAAATGCTGATTAAGCGTGTTAGCAACAGCGAGGCAGATGATGAAGGCATCCGTCAGCGTTCGCTGGAAACGCGCTTCATCACCATCATCGACGGCCGTGAGGAAATACGCGGTGTATTTCGCGTTATGCAGCGCCATGTGCTTCATGCGCTGAGCCAGAGGAAGGATCACAATATCCTTGTGATAAGCCTCGTCGTGCTTGAGCTGAGCCCACTGAAGGGTCAGCAAGTGATCGCATACGCTCATCATCGTCCTCGTTAGGCCGCCAAGGCCGATTTGTCGTAGATTGCGCGGCAGCGGCCGATCAAAGCTTTCGCTTCTGCTTTCGTCCAATGGCCACCAGACCCTTCGCCGGATCCCGTATCGAGCCGAGCGAAGGTCGAATTGACGGTCAGTGGACCAACCTTCAAGCCAGCCTCATGAGCCAGGAAGAACTGCAGCCGGCCCAGACCCACAAGATTCCCGAGAAGACGACGCACATAATAGTGTGATCGGTAAGTGGCGTTGAACCGAACCTGCCCATCGTGAACCTTGATGCTAAGATGGCTGAGGCATGGCCCCCCGTAGAGACGGCCACGATCAGTTGCCGGATCGTAGATCTGGATCTCGTCTTCCATGGGGCTACCCGGCCCAAGCTCAAACGATGCGCGGTACTTTCCGTGCTTCTTGATCTTGATCAGCATGTCTTCGAGCGGATTGAAGATTTTGCCCTTCGCATCGCGCTGGCGCAAGATCCGATAGGCATAAGAACCCCAGTTGCCGTCGCTTCGGGCCTTTTGGATTGCTTTCAGCTTCTCCGGGAAAGGCCCAAACAGGCCAGCCTTTCCTGCCCTCTGATACTCGTCCAAAGGGAAGATCGTTTCGGCCACTGTGTGAATTCCGAAAGCACCGTGCGACTTGAGGAACGTGTCGACCTCATCATGCACCCGACGGTCCTCTATCGAAAGCACTGTCGGTTGCGCGATATGGAGGATCACGTCGAAATCCTCGGACTTCTTCAGGCCGTTCAAGTGCTCTGCAGCGGCAAGCCAGACTGCGGGAGAAGTTTCACCTTTGATTAGTTCCATGGGGCTTTCCTAGATCAACCTGGCGGTCTCGTGGAGTTGGCGGTCAACGTAGGACCGTGAAAGCCAGGCATAGCCATCAAGCCCCCAGCCAGGGCCCCAACTGTTGCGAATAAGTACGGCTTCCTGACCGGCCGGATCGAGGCCATGGCCGACGGCCAAAACCGCATGCCCGCCACGCTCCGTGTCGGGCGTTACATCGGGAACGATCCCCAACGCATTAGGCCGAAAGAATGCGTCAGTTATCACCAGCCCGAGGATCACCGGCACCTTCTTGTCGAGGGTTGCTGCCAGATCGGCAAACGCCGGCTTGCCAGGCACCATCGTCGTCTTGAACAGCGGATTGGAGAAGGCGGGCGGCGACCAAGGAAGAGCTTGGGTTGGCGAGTAAGGCCAAGCTGGCTCGATCGGTTGACCCTCCTGAGCAAGAGCATCGGCCGTTGCTGCCATAGTTGTGCCGGCATCAGGGTTCTGGCCCGGTGTCCGTGCTACCGCATGGAAGAACAGGTATTCGACCGACAGATGCTCGCCGGTGTTCGCGCCATGCTCGTGAGCAGCGGAGCTTGCAAACGCGAGGCACGACTGCCGCCGCCCTTGCTGACGAACGGGCAACAACACGGAACGCAAGTCGATTGACGCGGTGATCAAGACTGCCCCCCGAACCGGCGACGGGCAGCGCGCGACATTCCGCCCGCCTCTGGACCTTCCAGCGCGAGCTCAATCGAAAAGGTGGTGTCGTCCGGCAAAGCCCCGGCCCAAGGCTGAGACTCGTGCATCGTGACGTCGCCAATCCCGCTCTCAGGTGGCCTGACGATCACTGTTCGACGCGACGACGCACCATAATGCAGTGGTTCACGGGAGAAGTCTGATTGATCGGAGAGAACAGAATACCCCGCCTCGCGAAGGGCTTCGATCTGCCACTGATGGCCACTGCCTGCCGCTTCGTCGAGCTCGATACGTAGCAAGTCGTCGGGATTACCAATCAACCGCGCGCCGTTGTCCCGCTCGGTCAGCCGCCAGACATCGGACCAGCTGCTCCCCGGCCGATGCTTCTCGCCAAGGCGATGCTTGAGCTTGGCAACCTGGGCATTCCGCAAACGGGTGACGTCGGCATAGTTCAGGATCTGGTGGCTCAAAAGACCCCAGCAGGCGGCCTCATAGCTTGTGCCCATACGAAGGGCGAGCTGATAGACGACATCGGGATCATGGAGATGCGAAGCAACCGTCCAACCTTGAGCGCGAATATGGTGCCGGTACAACCACCTCGGCAGCATCATTTCAGCGGCAAACGCGTCCGCCGCTACCTCTTGAAGATCGCGTCCATCGTCTTCCGGCTGCGGCGCTCGCTCCAGGATCACCCGATCGACGCTGCCGGCATGCTCCAAAACGACGTGGCCCAGCTCATGGGCGGCCGTGAAACGCTGGATATGCAATCCGCGGCGGGTCGTTACCATGATGCCGCGCAAGGGGGCAGGCAGACATAGCCCCAAAGCGGAGTTCAGCGGCTTAAATACCAACGGGATGCCGAGATCTCCGATCACTTCGAAGATATCGATAAGGCCGCCGGCCTCGGTCACGCGCTCCTTGAGATCGAGTTCGCGATGAACTCGCTTGGCCGCCGCGACAGCATCGAGACGGACCGCCGCTGCCGCCGACCTAGCCACGATCTTCTCCTCGAGGCCCACGCATCTGGAGGAATTCCGCGAAGCGAAGCAGTTCCGCGCGATCGTCCGACGATAACTCTGTCGCTGCACGCGCCAACGCCTGAACACTCTCCGGAAGCGGTGGTGTCTCGGCAGAGCCGGTTAGCGCCTCGATAGATTGGCCGTAAACCTGGGAAAACCGCCCTAATTCGACCGCATCTACCTTTCGACGGCCATTCTCAACCAATGAGAGTGCCGACCGCGAAATACCTATCGCGTCAGCAGCTTCCTCCTGTTTTAGCTCCAGATATTCGCGGGCTTGGCGCAACCGCTCTCCGATTGCTCGCCACTTGTCGGATTCATCACTCATTGCAGACCCTTCACGCCGGCTCTAATGCTTTGACCGGCTTTGCCTTTTTTACTTTGATGTCGCCGATAAAGACGCGCTCGAGTTTCGGCACAAGATCGGCAATCATCTCATCGCAGCTAGCATAGCCCCCAGGCTGGATGATTTCAGGCGGCAACTCGATGTCGAGCACCTTTTTGGTGATAACAGTAGCATCCACGACCCGCTTGGAATCGATCGCCGGACAGGTTCCCATGATGGAACCTCCGCTACCCGAGGGCGCAGCCGCGGCAATCGAGCCATCGATCGCTTCCGTTTCTTCCTCGAACCATGCTTCCAGCTCAGACACGAGTTCCTTCGCCTTCGAGGCGAAGATCGCTTTGAGCTCTTCTTTGGTAGCCGCCATGATTACCTCATGTTCGAATTTCCAACACAAGATGACTTCTCTGCGCGAAATGTCAACATCATTATATGGCGGCTGTGTACCGTTGGAGATGCGATGTGGAATCGATGCGTCACGCATTTTCTGTGGAAGCGCGGCTTGTATTTTTGTGCCGTCACTTGTCAGTCAGTATTCCGCTGAGCCCCCAACTGGCTTTCGGCACTGCGGATCGACAGCGGTTTTAAGATAGCCAGCCGTCGACTCAACCATCGAAATAGTGCGCAAGGCGACTGTTAAAACCGTGGAGGACAGCGCCGTTGAATGCGTCGGCCCGCTCAAACGCGGAGGCGGACTGCCCAATCCTCAGGATCATCGAGAGATAAACGAATTTCCGGTTTCAGGAACGGGCTAAGCGGCGAGCTACGATCGATGTTAGGGCGCGAAACCGCCATCGTACATCGCAGCTTGAATGTCCGCTCTCCTGTTGTCGTTTCTCCAGACCGGACCGAGCAGAATGTCCCACTTGTCGCCGTTTATTTCGTGGATGCGGCTCCGCGAAATTCCGACCAACTCACATTACCACCTGCCTGAAGCCGAGACTTCGCCGAGTATGCTGCATCACTGCCTTGCCATGCGATAGACCTTGGATCGCATCCGAAGCACTTCGGCGAGCGCCGCTTCAAACGCGCAAAATTCGTCGGTGACGTCGCGCTTCTCAGTAATTGCGAGCACGACGCGCTGCTGGATAGCAAGCGCTGCTTCTTCGGCGCGGTCTAGCTGCTCGACGACCGCGCGGCCTTCGGGCGAGCGGCGCGCCAGAATGTCGGCCCAGGCTTCGCCGCCTTCATAGTGCTCCTCGTCATGATCTGGCATCGCTCGCGCCTTCCAAATACAGCTGCGATGAGAACGATGCCAAATTCCGATGCTCCAGCCAACGACGGGATTCTCCCAGAAGCCCGTCGTTCCTCTCGTTAGCCCTGGGCGAGTTCGGTCACGACTTTCTTGGCACGCGGCTTGCGGGCAGGCTTGGCGACGACGACGGGCTCGACGGGGGCTTTGCGCTTACGGCCGAGACCGAGGGACTTGGCGATGTCACGGCGCTTTTGCGAGTGGCTGGCAGCGATCATCGGATAGTCGCTGGGCAAACCGAACGCTTCGCGGTAGCTCTCGGGCGTGTAGCCATGCAAGGTCAGGTGCCGCTTGAGCATCTTGTAGGGCTTGCCGTCGATCATGCTGACGAGATGCTCGGGTTTGATCGAGGCGCGGATGGAGACGGCACCCTTGGGCTTCTCGACCACCGCCTCGGTCGGCACACCAAGCTTTTCTAGCGCGCCGTAGACCTTTTCGATCAGCGTGCTGACCTCTCCTACTGCGACGCTGTTGTTGCTGACATGTGCCTCGACGATCTCGGCGGCAAGCGTAATGAGTATTTCGTTTTCGATGGCCAATTCTGGCTCCTACCAAGCGACTGTCTGCAGGATAACGCAGAGGTCGGTATTTATCCACCCATCACAATAATAATATCGGCAGGTGGGTTCTATGCGCTGCCCTATATTTCACGATCCGTGAAGGCGATGTTAATCCCCGCCAGCGAAGATGCGATTGGCCGGATTTTCTAAGTGAGACCCGAGGCAGTGTGCGCTGATCCGAGCATTTGAGTTCCGCACTACGACGCCGAACGAAGTTTATACTCTGTCGCCCTCGATAGAGGTTTGCAAAGTTACGTTAGCTCGCACTTTGCAATCGTCTATCGTTGGCGGCGAGCTGACGGGTCAGCCGCTGGTTGTCTTCCAGTCGCGGTCTGACATGCGCTGCCTCCTCTCTGTTCCGCAGGCGCACGGTACTTGCTCGTTCCAGGCGAAGGCGAGGGCGAGTAGGAGAGGGAGTGGCGTCTCAGGGCTATGCCCTGAGCGCGCTCTACTTCCGCTCCGCTTTAGCCAAGCCGCCTGGCGGCGTCTTGTCGGCATAGCCGTAACGATCGCATGACGCGTTCCGCCCTGCTCAAAGCAGGCCGGGCCGAGCGGCTTTGCCGCTCGTTAGCGGTCGCCGTGCCGGTGGCCCGGCGGCGCAGGGCCTTTGGCGGCATCAAGGTGACGGGGGGCGTCGCAGCCCCGTAGCCCCGCCTCGCCGGGGCGCAACCCGTCCGTTTCACTCCCGGGTCCTCCACTTCGTTGCGGCCTTGTCAGGTGCGCCCCGCCTAGGCCGGCGGGGCTGTTGGTCCGCTCCTGCCGCCCCCCGCCACCCTGGCGCCGGTCAATGGCGGTTGAGGAAAGGAGTGAAGGAGCCGTGAGCCATACCGAACGTCACAGCCTCTATGGAGAGGTGACCGCAAGGATCATCGCCGAGCTGGAAGAGGGCCGGTTGCCATGGGTGCAGCCGTGGGATGCTTCGAAGTGTCCATGCACGATGCCGGCAAACGCGGTGTCGGGAAGGTGTTATTCGGGGATTAATGTGCTCATTTTATGGGCAGCAGGGATCGGCGGCGGGTTCGGCTCGCAGCGGTGGCTAACGTACAAGCAGGCCGCAGCGGCAGGGGGCAACGTGCGGCGCGGCGAGAAGGGCACGGTGGTCTGCTACGCCGATCGCTTTACCCCCAAGGACGAGGCCGCCAAGGCGCAGGGCGAGGACCGCCAGGCGCGCACCGTTGCGTTTCTGAAGCGCTTTGTCGTGTTCAACATCGACCAATGCGAGGGCTTGCCGGACGACCTGCGAGGGGAAGCAGCCGTGCCTGATCCCGTCATGGCGATTGCCGAGGTGGACAGGCTGATTGCCGCGAGCGGTGCGGACTTCCGGATCGGCGGGAGTGAGGCGTTCTATTCGCCCGGGCAGGACTATGTGCAGGTACCGCCGCAAGCTGCGTTCCATGATCCCATCAACTGGTTTCGCACGGCGCTTCACGAATTGGGGCATTGGGCCGGGGGTAAGGGGCGGCTGGAACGCGATCAGTCCGGGCGGTTCGGCTCGATGGCGTATGCCAAGGAGGAACTGGCGGCCGAGATGACGGCGGCATTCACCTGCGCAACGCTTGGCATCCAGCCCACGGTTCGGCATGCAGATTACATCGGTGCGTGGCTGGAAGCAATGCGCGCCGATGAAAAGGCCATCTTCCGGGCAGCGAGCGCGGCCAGCAAGGGCGCCGACTACCTCCTCGCATTCGGGGAGGGCCGGTCATGATCCAGCGCATCGCAATGTGGCAGCAGCGCAGAAAAGAGGCGCGCCTGCGGGACGCCTTCCAAGAGATCGAGGATCCGACAATGCGCCGGATGCACCGGGCAATGGCATCGCTGCCCGCGCTACACCGCGAAGTGTTCCGGCTGGCACGCGCCGAGGACCTGAGCACAAAAGAGATCGCCGCGCGGCTTGGCCTTTCAAAGCGGCAGGCCCGGAGGCATTTCGTCTACGCGCTGGCGATGCTCGTGCGCTCGATGGACAGGCAGGAACGGGACGGTTGGTGACAGCTGTCGCTGCCGCCCGGCACGCCGGGCGGCAGCATCCTTTCGCCGGGGGCAATGGCGGGGGCAGGGGCGACCATCGGCAGAATGGAAGATGGCATTTCGCGACACGATCCGGCGCGTCATGCCGTGCTGTGCGATCACGATCGCGCAGCACGGCGTCCCGGTCTCAGGCTGTGCCCTGTTACCTCCGCGACGTGCTCCACCAAAGCGGCGATGATCCCGGCGACGCCCTCGCGCGTAAAGCCGCCATCGTCGGGCTCGATGCCCTGCATCTGGCTCATGGTGTTCCACTTCCAATAGGGCGACAGCACCTCCATCAGGCGTTCTGTCTCGGCATCCTCGTACCCGAAACCCGTGGCGTTGGCGTAGGCGAGGGAACGGTCGACGTGGAGACCAATGTATTTGGCGCACCACATGTCCGGAAAACCTACATCGAGCAGATGCGATGACATGGCGAGCTGCGCGACGATACCGGCCGCGTAGAAGTAATCGGCCATGTCCTCATCAGCCGGGCGGGTCATTCCGCTCATGAATTCTCGGGCCCGCTCGAAGCGCGTAAAACTGAATTCACGCCCTTCGCGCGTGCGCACCAGCCGGACCGGCCGGGCATCGTAGCGGCGCCACAGCGCGCCGAGCTCGGAGCTCTCCCCAGGCAGGGTAATGATGGCAGCATTCGGCGCTGCAGCGCCAAGGCCAGCTGAAGTAGCAGGAACGATAGAGTTCATATGCACCTCCGGTCCGCGTCAGGAGCGGTAGCGGAAGACTTCAGGACATCACGCGGACCGGCCCCGAACTCCCGCACGCTAACGCGCGGGAGCCGCCGGAGCTGGTAACATGTCAGTAACATGCGCCGCCGCCTTTCACCCGAAGGTTTGGACATGCGCGACGGCACCCCGGAAAACCATGTTTCCCGAGCTGTCTTTACTGACGGGATTACCAGTCCCGGCGCCGCCTTTTGCGCAGCGCGCGACCACGATACCAGACGCGAATCCGCTCGCCAAGTTTTGCGTAAATGATGCGCAGCGTGCGGCCGTCGGCCCGGCCTCGGGCGATGTCATCGCCCGTCTTCGAGCTGGCGTTACTTGCCGCGACGTCTTGCAGATCGACCGAGCCGGTACTGCAGCATAGCCCAACGGGTGCGCCAGGTGAGCTTGGGCGACGAGCTGACGTATCCGGGTTTCAAGCCCGCACGCCGACACATCTCGACTGTGGTGCGACGCTGCTTCACCGTCTCGATATAGCGCGAGACCTCGGCGATCGCCGCACGCGTCCTATCGATATCTGCGTCGTCGGGAAGAACAGGCATCCAGGCCCAGATACCGAGCTCATCGGCTTCCTTGAGCGTGAGCGAAAGGTGAAACCGGATGTAGTCGTTCGCGGTGCGGTGGCTTGCATCGAAAATGACGGGCAATGACCGGCGCAGCTTGTCGAGCTGATCACGTTCTTGCGCTGTCAGGCTGGACCAGTCTCTTACTTCAAGCTCGCGCATCATCGCATGAGCCCGGTCCCACTTCGCCTCCCAATCGGGATCGTAGGTCTCCAGCACGGTGCTATTGAACCGGACCAACACTTGCGCCTCCCTCAACTTTCGCCTCAGCGTTCGTGCCTTGCGTTCCAGTCTGCGCCTGGCGCTGCGACAACGAGGATGTCGAGGCGAGCCGCAGATTGACGGTCTGCCCGTTGATCCGGCCATCGCCGAACCAGACGCCTCCGGCTCTGGTCCAGGTCAGCCCACGCGGATCGGCGACAAAATCGCCGGCCGGAATATGCGTGAAATGGATGTTGCCCGAGCCCGTGAGGTCGGTGGAGAAGCGGCCACCGACCACCTGGTTCGCCGCCTCTACTAGCCCGGCCTTCAGGGTATCCATCGGGATCGCCTGAAACGTGATCAGCACCTGTCTGCGGGCAGCGTCCGGGTCGGACAGGCGGGACGTTCCAAGCTCGTTGTCGATCAGCGCGAACACAGTGTTGGTGTAGATCGCCGAGATCGCCAGCATCTCCATGTAGCGGATGTGCAGTTCCTCGTCATACGTCGAAGGCCGGCGATGAGCACGGAAGAACGGCGTGTCGAACTGCGGGTCGACGTGGCGGTCGTCGATGGCTTCCACTTCCCAGCCCTTGCGCGGCTGCATGGCGAGCGCGATCGGAGCGGCATAAACCATGTGATCGGGATCGAGCGGGGTTATGCTACGCATCTTGTCGATGCCGGTTTCGGCAATCTCTGCCCGGGTGGGCACGACGTGCGCCTCGACCGAGAGATCGAAACGCGGCCGCCCTTGTTCACCCGGTGCCAGGAGGATGCGCGCAAGGGCATCGAGCGGCATGCCGCGCGCATCTAGATCGGTAAGAAAGGCATCGGCCATGATCCCGGCTGCCGGCATCTCGTAGGTCTTGCCGGTCTCGAACCCAAGAGAGCGCACCTTCTCCCACAGGCTCGATAGACCTGAGCTCGAGCCTGAACTTTCCGAGGCCGATCCCGAGAGCGAGGGTCCACCCGAACCACAGGCCGACAGCATCGCGAGCAGGAAGCAGGGACCGGCAAAGCGCACCGAGATCATCGGTTTGTCTCCTTCATCAGAGCGCGAAGCTCCTGCGCATCGGCGGCGCGGTCCGCAGTGCTGCCCGCCAGTCTTTGCTCGAGCTCGCGCGCCCGCTGGCGTAGGCGTGCAAGCTCGGCTGCGGCGTTCGGATTGCAGCCTGCGGACCCTGATGGCGGCTCCGCCTTGCCCTCCGGCCGCCGCCCCGCCATCGCCTGCCAGTCGCGGTTGAACCCCGCGTCGAATGCGGCCCTGTCGGCCCGCACGACGGCGGTGTCGCGCTCGACCCGGATGTCGACGTGCTGCTGCCAGGTGACCGTCAGCCACGTCAGCACCGCCGCCATCGGAGCTGCCACCAGAGCGCCGGAGGCGAACCCGCTCAGCGCCATGATGAACGCCCGGGTAAGTATTCCGAAGGAAGAAGGGGCGAGGCTTTGCCTCGCTCTGTTTTTGTCCACACCCTACGCACGTGTGCTGCCTCCATAGCGTAGTCGATATGTGGTCGCATTGACCATATGAGCAATGGCAACATACATGCAAAGCGCTGTCAACGCAGTCTGTACTTATCGGCAAAGTTGCGTATTCTATCCGGATACTGTCGAGGTGGGCGGCGATGGCACGTGTGATGCTGACAGGCAGAGTAACAGATACTCAGGCGGCCGCGTTAAAAAGCTACGCGGCGGACGTCGGCTTGCCGCTCTATCAGGCGACGGTTCGCGCGCTTGAGCTTGGCATCGCAGCGCTGATCGGGGGCAGGGGCGCCGAGCCGACAGGTTCTGATAGCACTCCCGCTACGCTTCCAAATTCCCCTGATGTGGAAGCAATGCGCGAGGCGATAGACCGGCTGATCACGCGTTCGGAACTGACCGATCGACTGATCCAGAGAACTCTCTACGCAGCGGGCGCTGCGTATGCGGCGGCGCTCGCGGAACCCGGACAAGGCGAGGAGCGTCTGGCGCAGATCGCCCGCGACGCGGATCGGATCTTCGATCGGCAGCTCGCCAAAGCGAAGGCCGATTTCTGATGACGCTGCGTGGGGGCAAAGTCTGATCGATGACGCGCCGCGCAGAGATCCTTTCGCGCGGTCAGGCGAGCCAGAACCGGATCTGGGCTGGCATCAACGCCCGGGCACAAGTGGCGGCGATCCTGATCCTGGTGTGTGCCAGTGTAGGCGCGTTCGCAGGTTGGAAGACCGCGCCCGACCTCACTCGGCGCGGGACCATTCTCTATCTCAAGGTTCAGGGTCGCGAGCTTCTGGATCCATTCGGCCGCAACCTCCAGACATTCGAGGCTCGCGCCCGGGTTGCGGTGCGTGATGAGATCCTTGCTCCACAGAGCCCGGCCACCCGCGCCTTCAAGCGTCTGCTATGGCGGATGGGGCTCTGTGCCGTGTTGTGCGGTATTCTTATCGGCGTGCCGCTGTACCGCTGGCGTCGCCGCGCCTGGCTGGCCGAAGGCGAGCGCGCCGGTCGCGACCGGACGGTGCGCGGCGCTGAGCGGGTGGATGCAAAGACGCTCGCGCGCATGGTCTCGCATCGTGCCACAGAACGCCCGGTCACGATTGGCGGGGTGCCTGTCCCTGAAGGTGAAGAGGCGCGGCACTTCCTGTTCGCCGGTGCGACGGGCACCGGTAAGACAACCGCGATCTGGTCGCTGCTCGATGAGGTGGAACGGCGCGGTCAGCATGCGTTCGTCCATGACGTCGATGGGAGCTATGTCGCGCGCTACTACCGCCCCGAACGCGGCGACGTGATCCTCAATCCCTTTGACGAGCGGTGCGCCTACTGGAACCCGTTCGATGACGTGCGCTCCGCCTCCGATGCCGACAGGCTGGCGGGGTTCATCGTCCCGAAGCCAGGAGGTAACGCTACTGGCGATGATGTCTGGTACGATCAGGCCCGGCTCGTCACCGCTGCTGTGATCCGGCGTCTGTGGGAGCAGGGCAGGGGCAGTGTCGGCGAACTGGTCTATGCCCTTCGCGACATGACCCCCGATCAACTGGCGACACTGACGCGCGGGACCGAAGCATCGCGGGTATTCCAGAAGGATGCCGACAAGGCGACCGCGAGCGTGCTGTTTTGTCTTGCCGAAGCGGCCAAGATCGTCGGCTCATTGAAGCGCGCGCCGGGGGATGGGCCCCGCCTCAGCTTCGATGACTTCTACCAGCGTCTGCCGGACATCGAAGGCGCGAAGCCCTGGATATTCCTGGCGTCGCGCAAGCGCAATTTTGCCGCGGCAAAACCGCTGCTGGGGTGCTGGCTGGACTGCGCCGTGGCGGCGATCCTGGATCGGCCGACCCGCGGCGCCCCGCGGGCGTGGCTGATTCTGGACGAGCTGCCTGCATTGCCGCGGGCATCGGGGCTACTGACCTTGCTCCCCGAGGGCCGTAAGTTCGGGGCGGCTGTGGTGATCGCCTTCCAGGCGATCGGTCAATTGCGTGAGACCTATGGGCAGCATGCGACTGGTACGATCGTCGGTCAGACCGGCACGCAGCTTGTCATGCGTCTGGGTGATCCGGAGAGCACCAGATGGGCCACCGAGCTGCTGGGGCGGTCCGAGATCGAAGAGCATCGATCGAGCGCCTCACTCGACAGCGACGCCATGAGCGACAAGGGTTCGCTCTCAACCTTACGGCAGACCAAGCAGATCGTGCTCGACAGCGAGATCGGTCACTTGCCGCCGCTGACCGGCTTTCTGCGCTTGTCGGGCTTGCCGATTGCGCGCGTGGCGATCGGCCGCGCGCATATGGAGAGGTCCGATATCGCGGAGGCTACCGTGCCTCTGGGGACTCCGAAGGTATCGGGACAGGGGCCGACAGCAGACCCAAGGCCAGCGCCGACATCATCGCCTGCTCCAGCGGCAACACCGCCGGAGGCAAGTGTCGACCGCACCGCCGGGGGAGCGCTGTAAGTGGTCGCCAGCGTCGCAGCTCTGAAGAGCGCCGCGCAGGCCTCCAGCTACTACGAGGCGGACGACTATTATTCGGAAGGCGGCGAAGCACCGAGCGCCTGGTTCGGCGAAGGTGCCAAAGCGCTGGGGCTGGTCGGTGAGGTGGATCGTACCGCCTTCAAAAGCGGCCTTGAAGGCGAACTGCCCAATGGCCGGCAGCTTGGCACTATCCGCAACGGCGAGCGTGAGCATCGGCCGGGGTGGGATGTGACCTTCTCCGCGCCCAAGTCGGTGTCGATCATGGCCGAAGTCGCCGGTGACCGGCGCCTCATAGGCGCCCACGACAAGGCGGTGCGCACGGCCCTCGATTATATCGAGCGGCACGGCGCGGCGACCCGGGTTCGTGAGGGCGGCGAGATCAAGACGGTCGAGACCGGCAAACTGGCGGTGGCGACCTTCCGGCACAACACCAGCCGTGCACAGGATCCCCAGCTTCACACCCATGCCGTCATCCTCAACGCCACCCAGGACAAGGCGGGGCTATGGCGTAGTCTGGAAAGCCTCTCGTTCTTCCGCATCTACAAGGATGCTGGCGCGATCTACCGCCAGGCCCTTGCGCAGGAGGCGCGTCAGCTCGGCTATGCGCTGCGGGAGGGGAAGGGCTCGATGTTCGAGCTGGCAGCCGTTCCTGAGGCTGCGATCCGGCAGTTCAGCGCGCGGGGGAATCAGGTGGAAGCCGCGCTGGCCGAGCGCGGCAAGACCCGGGCGAATGCGACCGCTGCCGAGAAGGCGACGCTGACGCTGGCCACCCGTCAGGCCAAGGAAGAGATCCCGCGCGAGGCGCTGGTGCCGGGCTGGCGGGCCCAGGCCGATGCAGCCGGGTTCGGGGAGGCCGAGCGGGAGGCGGCGATCGCAGCTGCGGAGAGCCGTGCAGTAAAGGGTGAGCCACGCGGACTCGCGGAGACGGGCAGGGCGGAGATTGCCGCCACGCTGGCTGTTGCGGCGGCGGCGCGTCAGCTGTCGGAGCGCGAGGCGGTGTTCGGGGCCGCGGCCCTGGAAGCGCGCGCGGGCGAACACGCGGGAGGCAAGGCCAGCGCGGCCGAGATTGCTGCAGCTGTCGATAGGGCACGAGCAGGTGGTGAACTGGTTGCTCGCGAGCGGGGAGCGGCGGGGCAGGGCTTCACGACGCGGGAGGCGGTGGCGACCGAACGGCGGATGCTGGCAATCGAGCATGCCGGGCGGGACGCAGCCGCGGCGCCACATTCGCGGCAGGACGCGGCGCGGATCGTTACCACGGCCGCATTCTTTGCCGAGGCTGAGGGACACAAGTGGACGCAGGGGCAGCAGTCCGCGACCATTGGCTTGCTGGCGGGTCACGACCGTGTCGCCGGCGTGCAGGGTTACGCCGGCACGGCCAAGACCACCACGGTGCTCGCGACGTATGCCGAGGGGATGCGGGCAGCCGGCTACAAAGTCCGCGCTTTCGCGCCCACGGCCGCGGCGGCAGCGGTGCTGGGTGACGCGATCGGCATGAACGGCGAGACAGTCGCCAAAGCGGTGTTGACCGGCGAGCAGCTTGTCGCCGAGGCCGCCAAGGTGCGCGAAGCCTGGATCGTGGACGAGGCCTCGATGGTCGGTGCGCGCGACATGGCGCGTCTGCTTGGCATGGCCGAGCGCGCGGACGCGCGGGTGATGCTGGTCGGCGATGTCAAGCAGCTTGGCAGTGTCGAAGCGGGCCGGGCGTTTGGTCAGTTGCAGGACGCAGGCATGCGGACCTTCGTGCTCGACAAGATCGTGCGGCAGCAGAACGATCTTACCCGCGAAGCGGTACAGGCGACGATTGCTGGCGACGGCAGGCGGGCGCTCGAGGCGCTGGATCGGGGTGGGGGCCGCGTCGCCGAGCTCGCGGATGTTGCTGACCGGCGTGTCGCCATGGCCCGGGACTATGCCGCATTGTCTGTCCGGGAGCGTGAGCGCACGCTGGTCATGGACACGACGCGCGAGGGGCGTGAGCTGCTGACGCAGGCTATTCGGGCCGAGTTGCGCAAGGATGGCACGATCCGAGGGGAGACGCTCACCGTAGCGTCACTGGAGAGCAAGGGGCTGACCCGCGAAGAGGCGCGCCATGCCCGAAGCTACGAGATCGGCGATGTGGTGACGTTCCGGCGCGGCTATGAACGTCATGGCATCGAGAAGGGGCAGGCTTATCGAGTCGCGCGCGTCGACGGCGACCTTAACCGGATCGCGCTTCACGACCAGCAGGGGCGGTCGATCGAGTGGCGGCTCGACAAGTGGGGGCGGGGGCAAGCCGAGAGCTTTGCCGAAGTGCAGCGTGAATTTGCAACTGGCGACCGCGTGCAGTTTACCCGCAACGATCGTCAGGCCGGCCGGGTGAATGGCGCGACCGCCTCGGTGGTCGGCGTTGATGCCAAGACGCGTACTCTCACGGCCGTCGATGCCCGTGGGCGCGAGCATACCTTGTCGCTCGACAATACCGGTGACCGGCACATCCGGCACGGGTGGGTTGGCACCGTCCATGGCAGCCAAGGCGCGACGGCCGATCGGTCGATGACGCATCTGGAAAGCTTCCGGGCAAATACCGTGGATGCAAGGTCCGCTTATGTCGCGATCAGCCGTGCCCGGCAGCACGCCGCAATCTATACCGACAGCAAGGAGAAGCTGGCCGATGCGATCGAGACCAGGACAGGGGAAAGGCAGAGCGCCATCGCGTCATCCCGTGGGGAGCGCATAATTGACAACGACAAGCCAGCGCAGAGCCGTGGAATGGGGATCGGATGAGCGAGCTATCGTAAGCAATATCCGGCTGACAGCTTGGCGGGCGCTACGCCGATCGGACAACTACCGCAAGAGGTGAGCAACGTCCGACTTGCAAATGCTTTCGATTACCCCATGTTTCGCGCTTCCTCGAAGTGACGAACGAACGCAGATAAAGCCAAATCGTCTTTCCGAAAATTGCCGCCCAAGTGTTTTGTCGAAGCTGTGATGAAGGACATCCGCCGACAGACATCGCAGCATTTCTATGCGAAAGATAATACCAAGGTGCGTTGAGGCTGACTCACGCGGGGGCTTCCCAAGCTCGTGAAAATCTGATTCGACGTAGCAGGCACGTGGAGGCTTGCGATGGCGGCAGCGATTGGGGTTCGGTCTGACTACACATCGGCGGATTTGCGGCAGTTTGCGCGACGAAGCGATGA
>Ga0308159_1002133_pt1 | contig 24030 bp, 14 predicted proteins | sample PhyCR1_FD_201040 | JGI IMG/M metagenome (GOLD analysis project Ga0308159, IMG submission 201040) | Phyllosphere microbial communities from UC Gill Tract Community Farm, Albany, California, United States - DLSLC.R1 | ecosystem: Host-associated > Plants > Phyllosphere > Unclassified | place: USA...
CGAGGCGGCGTGAGGATTGACAAGGTGGACGTGAAGCTTGGTCGACGGAGCATTCTCAACGATCGAACCCGCTATGGCGCGCAGATACTTCAGGCAGTAGCTCGTATCCATGCACACGTAGACCGTGACGCCGGCTGACGCGTTATGAGGTAAACTGCCTTCAAGTTTGGAGAGGCGAAACGTTCCTGGCCCCGCCCGCGGCCCCGCGAACTGGCCGCGCCAGAACACCCCGGCGGCTTCACGCTCGCGAGCCAGCGTGAGATCGAGCGCCTGGACGGCCAGTTCTCGCATGCCGGCATGCCCGATTTCGATGGCCAGTGCCCTTTCGATCTCCGCCGATGGTGCGATTTGAAGCGCATTGCGCAGGACCATTCTCGATTGTTCGTGCTCACCGCTGCGCGAGAAGGCATGCGCACTTGTCAGAGCCGCTTCGGTATGGCCCGGATCACCCGCCAAAAGGTCCGAGAGGATCTTCCTGACTTTGGCGAAGCGCCCTTGGTTCGCAAGTACCTGAGCATGCATGACGACCAGTTCGGGATTGGAAGCGTGAAGCTCTGCGTGGTCGTGAAGCACGTTTTCAAGCAACTCATCAGCTGCCTGGAGATCGTAATTCTCCAACAGGACCTGGGCTTTTTTGCGCGTCAGCCGCGCCTTGTCCCCACCCGCCGCCAACGCGACATTGAAACTGCGCGTGGCTCGATTGAACTCGCCCATGCGGAACAGGCAGTCGCCCACGTGTTCCATCAGCTTCGCGTCGTTGGGGTATCGCTGCTCGATGACCGAGAATAGTGTGGCGGTTACGTCGTAGTCGTAGTTCATTACCGCCAGTTGCAAGGCATTGCGGTAGAAGTTGGCGACCCGGTCAGGCATCGTGGCTGCGCCAACAGGGGTGAAGTCCGAAAGGCGAAGAAGCTTATGCGCCACGCGTTGCTGCGCCTCCGTAAGCACGCCGGACCAGTCGCCGCGCTGTTCGCTCGACTGGCGCAGCACGGCGCTGTTCGGGTACCAGACGCAGCGTTCGCCTTCTCCCAGCCAGTGCGAGAATGGCGAACTCGGAATCATGACAAGATTGGGAATTCCCAGCCCGCCAGCGAGGTGCGCTGTAGTGTGACCGATGCACACCACCATGTCGAGCGCGCCCATCAGGTCGCAAAGGCCGGTCAGGTCGTTGGTGTTGTCGATTTCTCGACACTGCAATACCGGAACGCCAGTATGGGCGACTGCCCTCGCGATTTCGTCTTCATGATCGCCATACTGAAGATTGACGATCGCCGCGCCGGGCAGATCGAGCGAGGAGATTAGGTCAGCAAGCGGAACGGACTTGTCGTCGCCCACATAGGGGTTGTTGGAAGTCCAGGAAATTCCGATCAGGGATCGGGCCTGAGGTGCCTGGGCGAGAAGGGCGGCACGAAGATCAGCGGCGCGTGCGCGATCATGGTATAGATACGCCTCAGAGGCGTCGAAATCTGCCAACTCGCGCCTGAGGTAGCGTGACAGTGACCCGATGGGAATTTGACGAACCACGCCATTCATCCAATCGCCGCGCTCGCCGCCTGGCGGGACCTGTGCGACAACTTCGATGTGGGGCATCGCGGCCCTGAATACCGGCACCAGTCGCGGCTCGACCTCGAGAATGATGTCCAGACCGATCTCGACCAGTTCGGGTGCCAGGCCGGCGTGGAGCAGATTCTGGCCGACCCCGAAATTCACTTCCGACCATACCAGCAACTTCCCGGGAAGTCGGGGTTCGCCGCGCCAGAGGGGCACATCTTGTGGCACATTGTTCAGCTTGGCGAAGGTCGGCGTTAGCATGCGCCCAACGTCCTGATCGGCCGATGCGCCAAATTCGCCCACCAGCATCAAGGCGCTGCCCAGTCGTTTGCGCAGCAGAGCCGACTTCGGGTCCTTGGCAAGAGCCTGCCTGTAGATCGCGATCGCTTCATCGTAGCGCGACAATCTCACCAGAGCATCGCCGCGCATCTGCATGAGCCGGGCATTTTCAGGAAAATTGACCAGTGCTATGGTCGCTTCCACGAAAGCGCGCTCCGGCTCCGAGATGTTGAGGTAAAGCCAGGCGATGGTACCCCCGAGGTCTGCCAGTTGCGGCGCTTCGGTCGGCGTATTCTGGCGCAGCTTATGCGCTTCAGCCAAGGCCAGATGCCAGTCTTCCGTGCCGATAATCGCCTTTATCTTCGCATTGCGGCCATCGAAGGCATCGGGATCGAGCGTGATCGCGCGATCGAACCACTCCTTGGCCTCGCCGTGGCGATCGAGGGCAAGCAGGACTTTCCCGACCTGAATGAGGGAAGTATAGTCCTTTGCCGCCGGCATGAGGGCCCGGGACAGGATGATCTGCGCGGGATCATGATCTATGGCAGATGCGAAACAACGAGCGGCAGCAAGGCTGAGTTGAAAATCCGCAAACAGGTCGTCGCAGCATGACCGGGCATAGATCAATCGCGCGCGCTGTGGTTTCCCGTCCCGGATGAACTGGGGGGCGCGTGCCAGCAACTGCCGCTGTCTATCGCTCAGGGAGGTCAGGAATGCGTTTCCGTCCTCATCGATATCGAGTTCGACCGCTCCCTCGCCAATCTGCTTACCGGTCCTGGTCCGCAGGCTCAGCGAGACCGAATGCCCATAGTAATCGGCGGGAATGCTAACCGAGAATTCGCTCCGGTTCCTCTGCTCCCCCTTAGGCGGGTTTGCGGGTTGAGCGTTGAACTGGTGCGAGGTCCGCGACACATCGAGCCCATCGATGCTGAGAATGATCTCATCCGCGACGGAACGGCGAGACGGGTTTGGCAACCACCCCGTAAGCTCGCCGCGCGTTGCATATCGTGACCCGCGCGCTTCAACAGACGCATTGATCGCCCCAAGGCTCGATGCCAGCATTTTCCACCTGATTTGAAAGCGATTTCCCCAAATTCACTACATCGGGAAAACTGGCGCATTGCAACAGGTTTACGCTGGCGCTTTAGAAATAGCGGCAGCAACATTGCCGACTCATTTTATCGATGAAGTACTTCGCAGGACGTGCGGCATGCTGGTCGGAGCGCTGTTGTCCAGAACGATGGCACCAACGATGCGTCCAGGAAGCTTCGCCCCGCTCCCGTGCTTTTCAAGTCTTGCTCTGGAAGGTAAATGCGATGTCCCGCATAGAGCCAGCTTATGATGCGCGTCGCCATACCTGCTTTTGCGCTTCGTCGAAGACATTCAGGACCTGCCTGGTAAGGTTTTCCAGCGAGTAATGCTCGCCAACCTTCGTTTGAGCAGCGCGAACGAGGTCGTACCGTGCCTGCGGGCTTTCGATCAGGCTTTGCAGTGCTTCCCGCCATTCCTGCGTAGTCTCTACCAGCAATCCGCAACCGCCATCACAGCAGTTGTCGTAGGCTGTCCCGCGGCTCGCCACGACGGCCGTGCCGATCGAGGTGTAGTCGACCCACTTGGTATCTGCTTTGACGACGTTGAAAAGCGTGGGGTGAAGAGGACAAAGCCCGATGTCCCAGCGCATCTCGTGGAACTTCTCCACGAACAGGTCATAATCGCCGATCGGCGGGAACGCTACGGCGCGCTCTCCGAACACGGCGAGTTCTTCGGGCATGGCCATCGAACCGAACAGTTCGAAACGGACATCCGGGTATCGAGCCAGGATATCCGCGATGACGGGGACAAGGCCCATCAGTTCCGGGGTCTTGTCGTTGCCCATGAAGCCAATGGTGCGCACCGGCCGGATTTCCGCTTCGGTCACGATGTCGCGGGAGCAGTAGATCTTCCCGGCGTAAAGCTCCCGCTCGAAGCCCATTTCCGCAAGACGCTCACGCAGGCGGGGCGTCGAGCAATACACGAAGTCGGCGTGGTCGATGAGGTGCCGCACGGCCGAGGTCCGCTCGACGCGGTTGTGCTCGATGAACTTCTTCTCTCCCAGTTCCCTGGGAACGTGAAGGAGATCGTCGTCGATGTGGAAGACGACTGGAACATTGGCGGCCTTGAGCCTGGTGACCATGGGCTCGACGTCAGGCCCGCTGTATCTGCAGAAGACGGCGACGTCCGGCTGGAATTCTTCGATCTGAGAGAGCGCGAACGCACTTCCCCTTGCCGGATCGCGGTCTTTGCCCCTGCCGGCGGCCTGAAGAATGTCCTTCTCGGTGAGGACGCGCAACGATACGGCGCCCGCCTGCTCGAGTGCATGCAGCGGCTTGAGGAAGCTGATGTGAAGTGTGGGGATCACTCCGTTGGCAACCAGCAGGACACGGGCCGGCGGCCCGGCGGCGGCCTTGCTCTCGAGATTTGGCCGGTCCTGCGACAACGATCCACGGACTAGACCGAGCAGGCGGTCGCGAACCAATGCCGGGGACACGTCGAGAGCCGTACGGCGTAGGAACAGGGCCTGGCGTGCAAGGATAGGTTCCGGATCACGCACTGCTGCGTCGGCGAAGGCCTTCCAGTCCTCGATCGTCGTGACGGTGGTCAGGCCGGCATAGCCGGACGTATCTATGATGGAATTTGCATCGACCCAAACCGCGGTGGGAATACGGGCGAGAACCATGTCGATAAGCACCGAGGACGGGGCTGAAATGCCATACGAGAACCGCTGAAGATCGGTCTTGAACATCGGGTTGTTCGCAAGGACGACGTTGTCCGGGAGCGGGATTTTGTTCTTCAGGACGAACTGACCGCCTGGATGGGGGCGCAGGGCAACCTGTCGGCCCTCGCGGGTCTGCGCTCCGGCAAAGGCCAAGAGCGTCTCGAGGTATGTCATCTGGAAACTGCCAGTCGTCCGCATGCGTACCGAATGCAGGTTTTCGCATATCAGACCTGTCTGCAGCTCCGATTTCGGCAGGCTGCGATCTATCAGCCGGTTGAGAACGATCGGGGGACCCAGCTCGAAATACTTACTTCTTTCGGACGGGCACAGGTGGCGCATCTGTTCGATCGGCGCCCACCCGCAGACGACATCGGCAGCGAAGCGTACGGCGGAGCCATGCGCCACCGTCTGTTCGCGGTTCTGATTGAAGCCGACGCATTCGTGTCCATGCTGGACCGTGATGCGCGTGAAGGCAGGAGGTGCGGCAAGGAACACGTTGTGGTTCGTGGCATGGGCGGGAAGATTGGACTCGCTTGCCGAGAACAACAATCCGCGCGCGCCCTGCAGGTGCTGTACCGCGGCGAACGGACTGTCGAACTGATCAATCCGGGCTCCGGTATGTTCAGCGAGTTCCTCCAGTTCGGCGTACCACGTCCCAGACTTGTCGCGGCGTTTGAAGGGCCCCGATACCAGCAGGCTCAAGGACAGATCGGTTTCGGCGGCAAGAATGCGCACGATTGGCCTCAGGACGCTTACGTCCTGGATCAGGTCAAACAAAAAGACGCCGCAGGAAGGGCGCGGCATGACTGGAGCTGGCGGGTAAGGGCTCACTGGGCTGCGACCGCGTGTGATGCGACGGATCGCAGACCCAGCAGCGGAGCTTCCTTTTCCGAGCGGGTCAGCACCATGTCCTCGAGAATTTGCCCGACAAGGTCTTCGGTTGCTTGCATGATACTCGCGTAATGCAGAATACGCCCGGATCGCATTTCGATCATGGCGGGGCGAAGGCGCCGCATCGAAGCTGCACCAAGGACATCTGGAATATCCATTTGGCCGGCATAGTTGCCGGCTGGGTCCGGGAGGTCCTTGATCATGGAGCGCCATTCTGGACGCACGAATTTCAGGCCTTCGCGCGAAAAGCGCATCTGCAGCTTCTGGCCATTGTCGACAAAGCCAACATTCACGTCGAACGGGCGCTGCAACGTGGTGAAGGGGCTGGCTATCGATAACCAGCCCAACTTCTGACAAAGTCCGTGGACGGCGCTGGAAGAATCCCGGCCATGCAGAATGGCGCGGGAAAAGCCGTGGCTGGGCCGTGAATTGGGCAACCTGCGTCGGAAAGGCTGAAGTTCGCGCATGAACGCGTTCAGCCTGGAAGCCTCGGTTGCGGGATCCGCAAGGTCGTCCATCTGCCGGGCAAGCGCCTCGATAGTCGCCGGCCGCAGCTTGAGTTCGCCGCCTTCGAGTTCGCCTAGCAGCAGCTTCGGGTCAGTATAAACGAATGGCCCGAGCACGTCGTAAAGCTGGTAGCCGGTCGAAAGCACCTGGGTACCGCCGGTCAGAGCCGACACGCCGCGGTTCAGGGATTTCGCAATGCTGAAGTTCTGAAAATTCACGGGGATGAAGGATATGAGCGCTTCATCGAGATATTGGCGCTCGGCCTCTTCGCTCCATTCCTCGATGGTCACGGGCAAGGGAAGATTGCGCAGGCGGGCCAGGTTCTCGACGTTGAGGGCGCGCAGATTGGTCAGGACCTTGAGATCGACGTCGAAGCGTCCTTCAGCAAAGCTGCGTAACGAGGGGCCGAACGCGGCAAGATCCGCGAGGCCGACGGGGAACACCGGGTTGTCCCCGTTCCCGAACCAGAGCACTTGGAACTTACGGCCCGACAGGGCTCGCTCGGCCTTGTCCTTAAGCTGCTGTGCCAGCGCGTCCTTGTCGAAACCGTCAAACGGATCGTTGAGAACGTGGACCGGCATGTCGGGCGCGAATTCGAGGCCCACCTGACGCATCCGGGCAGTCGAGCACAGGAAAAAGTCCACCCGGTCTGCCATTTCACGCAACATTTCGCGATGGGCGAGGCAAGGCCCCGTTCGCGTGCTGAAATAGTCGTCGAACAGGTCGACGCCGACGATCGCGCCTTTTTCCCGGAGAACCTCAGCGACCGCGAGGCTGCGGGCATCGGTGCATTTGCTGAGGATGACGACATCTGCGCCGACCCTGTCCCGATCGACATGGGCGCCGATCACGTCGACTGAAAGCGAGCTTCCCAGCGGGAGCAGGTGGGGTGCGATCCGACGATATCGAATACGAACCCCTGCACGATTAAGCCATTGCTCGCCTTGTACGAGTACCTGCACCTTCACCGATGCAGCTCCCGGATCACGGTCACTCGGTCAAGCAGAGGCTGCCAAGCGGTAATGCGCAGTGCCCGGTGTGCGATAGCGTCGGGGAAGTCGGCGTTGAATTCTTCCTGAAGACTGGCAGCCCTGACCAGCGTGGTGCAGTAGTGGACAAGTTCCACCATACCGGCGCGATATCCCAGGTCGAGATCGAACCGTGCCGCCGGGAAGCGCGCGGCATCGAGGCCGCCGAGCGACGTCCAGACTTCGCTCGGCACCATGCAGCACTTCAGCTGGTTGGCCATCACCGGATATGTCGCAGCCGGCAGCGCGCGGGCTACGTCCAACCGCGACACCTCGAAGAGCGGATCGGCACAGAGGCCCATGCGAGTGGGAAAATAGCCGCCCGAGTGTACGCTTGGTTCCAATCCGTCACGTTCGGTGACGATCGCGCAGGCCGCCGACCCCACCCCCGGTTGCATCGCAATCGCCAGAAGGGCTGAGACAGTCCTTGGGTCGATCAGTAGCACTTCGGGGTCGATGAACAGGAGATATTGCCCCTGCGCAACCGATGCAGCCTCGTTGAGGCGGGTGGCGCGCGTGGCTCCCTTGCTGACGCTATGGCGTAGCGGCCCGGCAAACGGGAAAGAGGCGTAGGCAGCTGCGAGGCTTTCCAGTTCCGGGCGATTTTCTGCGAAGGCCAGAAGCACTTCCAGTCGCGTGGCAAGGCTCTGCGATGCCAGCGATGTGATCAGTTGGTCGGGAAGTTGTGCGCCGGTAGGGAGGTCGATGATGACGGTGATCGACGGAGCCGGGTCGTCCGGCGATTCGCCCTCCGACGCTGCGAGTGGCGCAAGCGGGAATTCTTGATCTGGTGAAACTGGCATGAGAGCGTCGACCTGCCAGGCAAGCGGGTTGTAGAACCGCACCGCAAGTGGCGCGGCGATCGTCCCGTCTTCCGGCTCCCCGTCTTCCCGCTCCCCGTCACCGGCTTGTGCGGTAAGGAGCGGCACCTGCGCCGGTAGATCGGTGTGATGGAGCCGAGCCATCTGAACCGAGGGGATGGGTATGCAAACCAGGGCATTGGGCGTCAGGGAGGCCGCGTCGACCACGCAGTAACTCGTTGCCGATGGTTGGGTGCCGATGCGCCGCGATACCAGGCTGTAAAGCGATGGCAGGCAGTCCGCAGGAAGCTCGAGGGTCGCTCCTTGCGCGCCGCGCTCGGCGATCATCTCGCTTGTATCTTCGCCGGCAAGGCGCCGTGCGAGATCGGACATCGCACCGTCCTGTCGGCCGCCTACTGCGTATGCCGCGGCACCATATTGAACAGAAAGCGCGCCCATGATGTCCTGGCGGAATATGGGCTCGATCCCGGTCGCGCCGCGCAGGTCGACGGCTATGCGTCCAACGGAGTAGCTGGCTGGCCCCTCGGGCCAGCCGTAGAACTCGAGCGCGAGGCTTTGGCTGTAGTCGGCCAGCGAACCGACATACCCGGGCGCACCCTCGATGCAGGCAAGCTCGCCATAGTGGAATCCACCCCGCGCCAGCGAAGGGAAGGGCAGGAAAATGACGTGGCGAACGGTCGCGTCGTCGTCGCTGACGATCAGAAGCAGTCCGAGCATCTGGTTGTCGATCTTCACGTCGACCATGTCCGCGGCGGTCCCGACCAGCGCACCTTCGCCGCAGCACGCCAGTTCGCCTGTCAGGGAATACTGATAAGCGCGCACGACACCGGGGCCGCCGAGCTTGATGCAGTCCATTCGGATGCGCATAAGGGCTTCACCGGCGAACCAGACATCCGTCAACAGATTGATGCCCAGACCGGCGTGCGTGAGGTATTCGTGCGCTTCGCCGAGGTCGCTCGCGTGTCCCGAAGGCTCGCTGCTGGCATCGACGTGGCGGGCGTTTTCGGGAAGATCCTTGCGCAAGGAAGCGAATAGCCGAAGCCGCTCGAGCGAGATCCTGGGCAGTCCCGATTCCGCCAGTCCGATCACCTGCGTGCCGATCGCCACGGCACCCGCGTAGCTACGGCTCGACAGTTCTGCATGCGTCAGCCAGGCGCGGGCGTTTCGGGAAGCGGCAAGCTCGCTCCAGGGCGTGTTGCGTGCCTTCCAGGCAATCGCGAATTCGCTTTGGGCGGCGACCGCCTTGGGCGCAATCTTTTCTGCGGCCGGCGCAGGAGAGCCCTTTGCCGGGGCATTGAACACGGCTTCGCCCGGCGCGCGCTTTATCAAGGAGCGCGATAGACGGCCTTCGTCGAGACCATATTCCAGGTAATGCAGCAGAGGGTTCAGCCCGGCTTCCCGGATGTCGGGGTATTGATTGAGATACCACCTGCTGTTGAACTCTTCGCTCGGATGGCGTCCCTCAGCACCGCCCAGGCGGATGAAGTGGTCAAGCGGGTCCAGCCCCGCCGCCACGATATCGGGGTAGCGGCCCCGGTACCATTCGGCATTGAACAGGGGACTCCGGCCGAGTATCTCACGCGCCTTGCGGTGCCGCGTGGCTTCGCGCCGCGCCTTCGCGGAAAACATCATGCGTGGCGACAGCCCGGCGGACAGGAGGGCAGGCGCCCAACTGTGCCTGGTCAATGCCTTGGGGGTGCTGGTGCCCGAAGCCGAATCGCGCTCCATTCGGCTGCGCATCTGCGCCAGGGCGACATCGCGGGCCACCAGGCTTTCGCGCAGATTTTCGATTGTCGCGGATCGCTTTTCGAGGTTTTCCCGCAGCTTGCGAATGACCCCGTTGCGCTCCTTGATGTTACCGCGCAACTCGGCAATCGTCTGCATGTGCGCCGATACGGCCTCGGCTTCGTGCGCTATCGCGAGCGTTCCCAGTCGGGCGATCTCGGCATCACTCTCGGCCAGCCGTCCGCGCTGGGTGCCGAGTTCTTCGGTGAGTTGCAAGATGGACCGCTGGAACGAGACGTTCTGCTCGTCCAGGCGCTCACGGGCGAACTGGTTTGCCGAGAAGATTCCAGCCCAGCGATCCTCGCTGCGCCGTGCCTCATCGTTCCGCGCTGCCTGGCTTTCCTCGCGTGCCCGGGCCAGATCAGCCTCGTGGACTGCACGCAGTACACCGAGACTTGCCGCATGCTCGTCTTGAGCCTGCTTCAAAGCGGCCCTTAACTGGGTAATCTCGAACCTGTGTTGCTCGTTCTGCTCGCCCAGTGCCTTTTCCGCCTCGAAGAGCGCTTCAGGCCGTTCCTTCAACTGCGTTTCGAAACTGTCGATTTGCGCCAGCAGATTGGAGACGCTCGCCTGATTGCGCCGCAATTCGTCACTCAGCGCGATCATGGCATCCAGCGGCCGCCCCAAATGGTCCATTGCGCTGTCGAAAGCCGCGCGGATGCCGTCGAGCTGGCCGTGTCCTTCGGGGTTCTCCCCCGAAGCGGCCCATTGCGAGAAAACCGATCGCGCTGTGGCGATCCAGTTTCCTTCCCAGTTGCTTTCGCTGCCGGCTCTGGCCCCGGAAGCCAAGCCGGAGCGTTCATCCAGAAGCTGGCCGATCTCGTTCCTGGCACGAGCGGAAAAAGCAGGCCAGACGAACCCGCCCACCTTGCTGATGTCGGTTACGACCGTCTCGAAATCATCGAACAGCGAAGCCAGCCATACATGCGAGCGCGGCATGCCTCGCGTCGCGCGCTCGGCCTCGAGATGATTTCGCAGCCATAGCAGTCGCGCGATATCAGGATGGAGGCAGTAAGCGGATTGCAGGTCGCGCACCAGTTCCTCGGGCTCGCGGTACACGGCGACGATGGCGGTTTTTACGCGGCATTCCTCGAGCACGGCCTGCCAAAAGGGAAGCAAACGCCCGATGCGCGGATCGCTCAGGACGAAAAAGGGCGAATCCTCGAACTCGGATTCCAGCAGCGCCACTGCCCGGGCCTTGAATCCGTCCACTCGCGGCGAGGCGTACCAATCCGGATTGACGGGGTCTGGAGATTTCCAGGCGGTACCGGCCGAAGCGAGTATCTCATCGTTGAGAGCCACGAAGGCAAGTTGTTCCGAGTTATCGGCGTGGGCGTCGTTCGGTGCGTTGCAGGTCGTGCCTGTGGTGCGGGGAAGGTCGGCCCCCAAATAATGCATGATGCTGGCCAACGTCGCGTTGCCGCCACAATGCATCCCCGTTATCAGCAGGCAAATTCGCTGCCGTGAGCAATCCATGTTTCCTGCGTCACTTGTCGAAGACATTGTGTCGATTTTTCCGAAATTTGGGCTCGAAGCGGGTGCCGGCTATGGCCTATGGCTCGATATTGTGTCAACGCGCCGCCCTATCTGACGAAAACTTATAGCGAACAGCAACGGAGAACGCGCCTCATGACTGGTCCGAAACAGTTTGGTGCAGCGGTGCTGATCCTCGGCGAAAGCCATACCAATGCCCTGGCGCGCGCGATCGAGGCGGCCGGAGAGGATGATTTCGTCGCGATCGACGTACGCAACAAAGGCGAAGCGGCAAGCGGTGGCAAGATCAATTTCGATTCGTTCGAAGGTTATCGCCCCAAGCACCTGCTGCTCGCATTCGGCGGTACCGAGCATAACATCCTGGGCCTGATCGAGACGGATCCACGGTTCGATTTTGTATGGCCTCCCTACGAAACCATCAAGGCGGGACGTACTCTAGTACCGTCGATAGCGATCGAGGACTTGCTGGCAAAGCGCCTGCAGACGGGCCTGCAGCGCGCCATGGAAGTGAAAGAGCGCTTCAACTGCCCCGTTCATGCACTCGCCCCGCCGCCTCCTTTCCTCGCCTTCGACGAACGCGCCAAGCTGCCCAGCGCCTTCGCGTCGCTCATCGAAGCTGGAATCGCGCCCGCAAGCGTGCGCCTCAAACTTCATGCCGTGCTGTGTATGGCGATGCGAAAGGCCTACCTGGAGCATGGCATCAACCTCATTTCGGCTCCGGCGAACAGCCAGGACGAGAACGGTTTCCTGCTGCGCACATTGTGGAACAAGGACCCTACCCACGGAAACGCAACTTATGGCAGACTGGTACTCGAACATCTGAAGGAGGAACTGAATGTCTAAGCGGCATCCCTACGTGGGCCGACCCGATTATCAGTTCTGGCGCAAGGAGCCGGCGCTGGAGGACATCGCGTTGTTCGACCCAGTCGGCAAACCATCGTTCCGCATCCAGATGAGCGACAAGGTCGTGACCGCAGGCAGTTGCTTCGCGCAGCACGTCGCGCGTTTCCTGGCGCAGGCCGGGTTCAATTTCCTGGTCACCGAGCAGCCTCACCCCCTTCTGACCGACGAACTCGCCTCCAGAATGAACTACGGCCTTTTTTCGGCCCGGTACGGCAACGTCTACAGTGCTCGCCAACTGCGCCAGTTGCTGCAACGTGCCTACGGTGAGTTCGAGCCGCTTGATGCCGCATGGGAGACGCAGGGAGGCCGCTGGGTCGATCCCTTCCGCCCGCAGATCCTGCCCGGCGGTTACGTCAGCGAGCAGGAAGTCGTTCTCGACCGGGAGATCCACCTTGCGGCGGTACGCAACGCCATCGAGCAGATGAGCGTGTTCGTGTTCACGCTGGGTCTCACGGAAATCTGGTCCGACAATCGGGATGGTGCGGTCTTCCCGCTGGCGCCAGGAGTTGCCGGAGGACGCTACGACGAGGACAGGTACAGTTTCCACAACCTGACCCTGCCCGAGGTCGTGGAAGACCTGCAGTGGAGCCTCGATTTCATCCGGGCCCGCAATCCCGACGTCAAGGTGATCGTTACGGTGTCACCCGTGCCCTTGAACGCCACGGCGGAAGACCGTCATGTCGCACTTTCCACTGCTTATTCGAAGGCCATCCTGCGCATCGCGGCCGAGCAGGTCACGGCGCAGAACGAAATGTGCGACTACTACCCTTCATACGAGATCATCACTTCGCCCTTCACCTGCTCCGAATATTTCGAGGCCGACCGACGGGAGATCGCGCCAAAGGGCGTCAAGCACGTAATGGGCCTGTTCCTGAAGCACTACAGTGAAATCGAGCAAGCTCAGCAGAGCGTGCATACTCGCACCGAGCAGAACCCGGTCGCGAGGCAAAGGGTCCGCGATGCGGAAGCGTTGATGCAGGTCCTTTGCGACGAGGAAGCGATCAACAACACGTGACGGTCCCGGCCTGCCTTCGGGCAAGGGCAGGCCGGGCGAAACGGGTCAGGCGGTGACGATCGGCGCCAGAGCCTTCACGGTTCTGTCGATGGCCTGCACTTGTGCAAGGAACGGTTCGAGCGCATCGAGCGGTAGTGCGCAAGGCCCGTCGCACTTCGCCTGGTCGGGGTCGGGGTGGGCTTCCAGGAACAGGCCGGCAATGCCCAGTGCCATGCCCGAACGCGCCAAAGCAGCCACCTGGGCGCGGCGCCCGTCCGCGCTGTCTTCGCGGCCACCGGGCTTTTGCAGCGCGTGGGTCACGTCGAAGACTACCGGAGCCATCGGCTTCATCGAATCCATCCCCAGCATGTCGACAACCAGATTGTTGTAACCGAAGCTGCTGCCGCGCTCGCAGAGGATGATCTTTTCGTTACCGACTTCCGCGAACTTGCGCATGATGTGACGCATTTCGTGCGGCGCGAGGAACTGCGGTTTCTTGATGTTGATGACCGCATCCGTCTTGCCCATCGCGACGACCAGATCCGTCTGGCGCGCCAGAAATGCCGGCAACTGGATGATGTCCGCGACCTCGGCGACCGGGGCGGCCTGCTCCGGTTCATGAACGTCGGTCAGTACCGGAACACCGAACCGGGCCTTGACGGCACTGAGGATTTCCAGCCCCTTGTCGAGGCCCGGGCCGCGAAAGGAGGCGATCGACGAGCGGTTGGCCTTGTCGAACGACGCTTTGAACACATAGGGAATGTCGAGTTTTTTCGTAACATCCACAAAGGTCTGTGCAACCTCCATGACTATGTCTTCACTCTCTATAACATTCATTCCACCAATCAGAACAAACGGATTATCATTGGAGAATGTGATATTATTGAAAAGAGTGACGTCCATGTTCAAACCTTGTCTTTCGAAAGTGTTGGGCTCAAGCTTCAGGAAACTTTGACTCTCGATGCTTTTCGATTGAGATACGGCAGATAGGCGCGTACCTACCTCGGGTGCGCCGTCCGTTACGATGCGCAAAGGCGAAAATCAATCAATGGACCTTTGGCTGGGCGACGAACGCGCCGAACAGCTTTTCAAATCGGCTGCGGACTGTCGCCGGGTCTGTCACGAACCCCAGCGCGTCGAGCCATCTTCGCTGGGCGCTGATGAACTCCCCGGGATGCAGGCGGGCTTGTTGGGCGAATGCAATCCACTCATGTGGATCGGATACTTTCGGCAGGCCATCGAACGCGGAAGTGTCGACCAGCCCGCCGCGATCCTGCCAGATGGCCGTCGGAACACCGGCCAGCATGGCATCGATGACCAGGGAAGAGGCCGAGCAGATGGCGTAAGCGTGGCGCTCCAGGCCGATTTTCCATAGCGGCCCCGCCGCGATCAGAACATTGTTGGGTAACCGGTCGCGATGGTGCGCGATGAAAGCTCCGGCGGGATGAGGCCTGACGGAAATCGCTCGTCTGCTTTCCGAGGCGGCGAGTTGCGAAATGCCCCGGACGAACTCCTCGACCAGACCTTCATCCGCGAGATATCGCACGGAATGCAGGTTCTCGCCAATCAACCCGGGCGCCAGCGCATCCGCTTCGTTTTCCAACTGCCGTACCTCGGCCGGCGGGTGATAGAGCAGGCTTGTCGGGCCGGTGATGCAAAGGTCGGTGCCAGCGCCATGGTCGAACGCGGTCAGAGCCGGTCGGGAGTACCAGGCACAAACGCTATCCGCGGCGAAGTGAATGGTTTCGCCGTTCGTGCGGTCGTGTTCGCGATTGTGCCTGAAGCCGAGACACTCGAACCCGTGTTGCAGCGTGACCTTGTATAAATGCTCCGGCGCCTGGACGAAGACGGCATGGCTGAGAGCGTGGGCGGGTGCGGAAGACTCGCTTGCGGCAAATATGAGGCCGCGTTCGGGGAGTACATCGGCAGCTTCCTTCGCCGAGCCGAAGATCAGGACCCTTGCTCCCGTGTCGCCGGCAAGCGCCGCGATCTCGGCCTGCCATGTGCCTTCGTGGTCCAAGAATGCGAACCGTCCAGACACCAGGATCATGATCGGCAGGTCGAACTCTGCGGCCATCAGCACCAAAGGCCGCAGCATGCTCACATCCTGAACGAGATCGATGAGAAACACGATCGCTGCTTCGGGTGCCGCATCGTCCTGTGCGGCCCACGCTGCTGCCCGGGGAAACCGATCGTTTTCATCGGGCTTCGAGCCGGCCGGCCAGCGTCCCTCGTTCTCCCCTGTCGTTACGAAGTGAAGCAGCGGATTGATCTCTGCCCCAGCCACGTCGGGATGCGCGTCCAGATAGCCCCGGGTGCTGAACCAAGGGCTTGGATCGAGGCCTTCTTGCCATCCTCGGCGGCAGTAATGTCCCAGAGGGTCGCCTGCCGCTCGTGGCGAACGGGCAGTGTACCACTCGGCATCGAACCAAGGCGTACCGGCAAGGACTTTCTTTGCACGGCGCCAGGACCGGCGATCCGCAAGGAATTTGGAGAGAATTTTCATACGCACGCGCAATTCAATCCACCAACTTTCCGATTGCAATGTTCGTGACTGTCGGAGGCTTGCTAAATCACCCTGCCCCCGTCGCCGCAGTGGAGCGGCTGGATAGCATAGCCAGCATTTTTCCGGCAGCGGCATAACCGAAATGAACTGCGGTTTGCTAGTCACGGGGCGGGACAGGCTCGATCGGCGATTGCGTTGCAGTGCAAAAAAGAAAAGCCGACCACGAGGGCCGGCTTTGAAAGTTTTGGGAGAGGATGCCTGAAAGGCATGGACTTGATGCGTCGTGTTGCGGTGCGGTGCAAGTGCAAGACTTGCAACTAGAACTGCACGAGGCGCATGTTTCAGGGGCGCAGGCTGCGCCGGGCCTGCCATGTCCGGTCGGCCAGCAGGCCCAATGCCGCCATCGCGCCCCCGGTGAGGCCCGCCGTGCCCATGGCGACGATCACCGGTTGGGCGATGTCGGCGAAGTGGCGCATACGGTCGTTCAGGGGGTCGAGAAACTGGGTCATCGCAAGGGTTCCGGCTGAAGGCTCGGCCAGACCGCCAGGGGCGGTTCGGCCTGTTGCCGGATATATGGACCGAACCTGCGTGCGGGAAAATTGCGATAAAACCGTCGAACTTGTTCAGCTAATTGGAACAAGCGGGTGAACAGGCCGATCGGCCTGGCGCCGAGACGGGGTCGATGGACCCCGTCTCGGCCGGCCATCGGCCTCAGTGCGCCGCGGGGGCGGCGGCCGAGGCGCTTACCGGAAGGCCGCCCAGTTCCGTCACCAGCTTGGTATAGGCGTCGAGATAGGCGAGCACGATGATCTGGCCGATCTGGGTGTTCTGGTAGCCGCCGCCGCCGACCCCGCCGAAAGTGCCGCCGAAGAAGCCCGCGCCGCCGCCGCCGAAGCTCACGTCGGACTTGCGCGCGTAGCCCTCGGTCAGCGCTTCCTCCACCGTGGTGCGCGAATTGACGACCGAGAGGGTTACGTTGGCTTCGCCCTTCTTGACGTTCAGGCCGCCTGCGATCGCGCCCACGCCGCGCCCGAACAGGCCGCCCACGCCGCCCAGCACGCCGCCGAGGCCGCCGCCGCCGGAGTTGTTGTTGGTCGAGACGATGTCGGGCTGGAGGAAATAGTCCGCCGCCTTGATCTGGCCCTTGCCGATGTTCGAGCCCTTCTGCAGCTGGCCCTGCTCGGCCAGGGCGCGTTCCATCGCGCTGTTTTCAAGGCTGCGGCCGCGATTGACGAGGGTGAAGCAGCCGGATTTCTGGACGAAGACGCGCAGGATCGCCTCGGGGCTGCCGAGGCTGAGTTCGCGCCACCACTGGTTGTCGGGCTCGACGATGGCGACGGTGCCCAGCTTCTTGGTGCAGAGCGGAATTTCCTGCGTGCCCTTGGCCTGCAGCTTGCGGCCGGAAGAGGGATCGGCGGCGAGCGCCTGGCCGGCAGTCAGCGAAACGGCGAGCGCGCCCAGCGCGCAGACGAAGTTCTTCATGACGATCGTTGCTCCCAAATATTCCCGCGCCGCCAAGCGCGGCTCGCCGGTTCCCCTAGGCGAGTAGTCCAGACGGGCACGACCTTGGCACGAACAAATGGCGATGTCTGCGACAAATTTCCCTGCCTGTTCAGTCGCGTTTCTTCAGGGGGCGGGCGCCACGGCCATGTTGTCGATGAGCCGCGCGGAACCGATCCGGGCAGCGACGATCAGCCGCATCGGCTGCGCGGCGCGGGCCTGCAGCTCCTCCAGGTCGTCGGCGGTGCGCAGCTGGGCATAGTCGACCGAGGCGAAGCCGCCCGCGATCAGGTCGGCCTGCAGCCGCTCCAGCGTCGCCGGCACCGGCGCACCGGCCTCGATGCCCGCGATCGCCACGCGCATGGCGGTGGGCAGGGCGACCGCCGCGGCGCGCTGCTCCGCCGTGAGGTAGGCATTGCGCGAGGACATGGCGAGGCCGTCCGCCTCGCGCACGGTTTCCACCCCGCGAATCGCGGCCGCCGCCGGGCGGGTCAGGTCGAGGTCGCGCGCCATGCGGCGGATCACCGCCAGCTGTTGCCAGTCCTTCTCGCCGAACAGGGCGGTGTCGGGCAGGACCTGGTTGAACAGCTTGCACACCACCGTGGCGACGCCGTCGAAATGGCCGGGCCGCGCCGCGCCGCACAGGCCCTCGCTGACGCCTGCGACCGAGATGTTCGTCGAGAACCCTGCCGGATACATCGCCTCCACCGTCGGCGCCCAGAGCAGGTCGACGCCTTCGGCTTCGAGCAGGTCCGCGTCGCGCTGCAACTGGCGCGGATAGGCGTCGAGATCCTCGTTCGCGCCGAACTGCAGCGGGTTCACGAAGATCGAGACGACCACCGAGGCGGCATGCCTGCGCGCCTCGCGAACGAGTGTCAGATGGCCTTCATGAAGCGCGCCCATCGTCGGCACGAGGGCGACGGGGCCGGCCTTGCGCAGGGCGTCGATCGCATTGCGCAGTGGATCAAGGGTGTGGACGATTTGCATTGAGGTTCACTGCTCCAGTATGGTGGGCTCGACCGGCAGGCGCGCCGGCTCTTAGCCGCTGCGCGTCACTGGGGGCAATTGAATTGAAACGGTCGGCCCGGCATCGCCCGCGCCGCTAGAAGAAAGCGTAACGGTCCCGTGACAGCGCATCGTATCGTCTTCGCCAACGAAAAGGGCGGCACCGGCAAGTCCACCACGGCCGTGCACGTCGCCGTCGCGCTGGCCTATCAGGGGGCCAGGGTGGCCGCGATCGACCTCGATCCGCGCCAGCGCACCTTGTTCCGCTACCTGGAAAACCGCGTCGAGACCGAGCGCAAGCGCGAGATCGCGCTGCCCGGCGCCCGCTTCGCGGTCTATGATGGCGATGACGTCGCCGAACTCGACGATCTCGCCGAGCAGATCGCGGAAGGGTACGATTTCCTCGTCTTCGACACGCCCGGCCGCGACGACGCCTTCGCCCGGCATGTCGCCACCACCGCCGACACCCTCGTCACCCCGCTGAACGACAGCTTCGTCGACTTCGACCTGCTCGGCCAGGTCGAGGCGGAGACCTTCAAGGTCAAGCGGTTGTCGTTCTACGCCGAGGTGATGTGGGAGGCGCGCAAGAAGCGCGGGCTCAAGACCATCGCCGAGGGCCGGCGCGAGCTGGACTGGGTGGTGGTGCGCAACCGCGTCCAGCACGTCGAGGCGCGCAACATGCGGCGTATCGACGGGGCGCTACAGGAATTGTCGAAGCGCGCGGGCTTCCGTATCGCCGCCGGTCTTTCGGAACGCGTGATCTTCCGCGAACTGTTCCCCTCGGGCCTGACGCTGCTCGACAAGGGACACTTGGGCGATCTTGGCACCAGCCACCTCGTCGCCCGCCAGGAAGTGCGCGGCTTGATCGCCGGGCTCAACCTGCCGGTGCCGCCGCGCCGCCAGAACGAACTCGCGCTCGCCGCGAACGCCTGACCGTGAAGCTGCTCTGGCTCGTCGTACTCGGCTGCATCGTCTTTCGCATGATGAAGGGCCGCTGGCCCTGGCAGCCCAAGCTGGCCGGCAAGGCCGCGCCGTCCTTCGAGGCGGCGCAGGCGCGCGCGCTGCTGGGCGTGGATGCCGCGGCCGACCGCCGCGAGATCGTCGAAGCCCACCGCCGCCGCATCACCGCCGTCCACCCGGACCGGGGCGGCAGCAGCGAACAGGTCCACGAAGCCAACGCGGCGCGCGACGTGCTGCTCGCACAGCTTCCGGCGGAGGGGTGAGGGATTTGTGCGGCTGCGACCCGCGATGCGCGTCATCCCGGGCTTGACCCGGGACCTTGGGCCGTTCCGCACCGAGCCATCAGTCTGGCGGCTACCACCGCCAACGCGGTCTGGTCCGGCAAGGCCGTGCCTCAAGGATTGCCCACGGTCCCGGGTCGAGCCCGGGATGACGTCGGAGTGTAAGTTTGCGGGGGCTTTGCAGTGACGTTGCCTGCCCACCGCTTCGACCCCACGATCCTGCGCGAATACGATATCCGGGGCGTCGTCGGTGAAACCCTGTTCCCTGAAGATGCCCGGGCCCTGGGCCGCTGTTTTGCCGCGGTGATGCGGCGGGAAGGTGGCGGCAAGGTGGTGGTGGGCCGCGATGGGCGGCTCAGTTCGCCGATGCTGGAGGAGGCGCTGGTCGAAGGACTTGTCGCGGGCGGGATCGACGTGGTGCGGATCGGCCTGGCCGCCACGCCCATGCTCTATTTCTCGGAAACGTCAGCGCCAGATGTGCAGGGCGGCATTCAGGTAACTGGCAGCCACAATCCCCGCGATCACAACGGCTTCAAGATGGTACTTTCGGGCCGGCCGTTTTTCGGGGCCGACATCCGCAGGCTTGGCGCCATGGCTGCTGCGGGGCCGGCGGCGGGGGAGTGGGTGGATACCGAAAGGCGGGGCGTCGTGCGGCAGCACGATGTCCTCGGCGCTTATGTCGACAGGCTGCTGCAGGGCCTGTCCGGTCTGGATGTCGATCACCTGCGCGCCCTGCGGATCGGCTGGGATGCGGGGAACGGGGCCGCCGGACCGGCCCTGGAACTGCTGACTGCGCGTCTGCCTGGCGAACACCATCTGCTTTACTCCGACGTGGACGGGCGGTTTCCCAACCATCATCCCGATCCGACCGTGGAGGAGAACCTTGCAGACCTGCGTGCGCTCGTCGCGGCGAAGAACCTCGATTTCGGAGTCGCTTTCGATGGCGATGCCGACCGGATCGGCGTGGTCGACGCGCAAGGCCGGGTGATCGATGCCGACCAGCTACTGGTGATTTACGCCCGCGACGTCTTGTCCCGGCACCCCGGGGCCACGGTAATCGCGGATGTGAAGGCCTCGCGCATCGTTTTCGACGCCGTGCGCGGGCTCGGCGGGGTGGCCGAGATGGCGCCGTCCGGGCACTCGCATATCAAGTCCAGAATGAAGGAAACGGGTGCGCTGCTGGGCGGCGAGACCAGCGGGCACATCTTCCTTGGCGACGATTACTACGGTTTCGACGACGGCCTCTACGCCGCCGTTCGCCTGATTGCCGCCAGCATCCGGCTGGGCGCTTCGGTGACGGCGCTGCGATCGGCGATGCCGGCGATGCACAACACGCCCGAATTGCGCTTTGCCGTGCCTGAAGCGCGCAAGTTCGCGGTGGTCGAGGAAGTCCGCGCGCGGCTGGCGCAGGCGGAGGTCGAGGTGAACGGCCTCGACGGCGTGCGCGTCGATACGCCGGGAGGCTGGTGGCTGCTGCGCGCCTCGAACACCCAGGCGGCGCTCACCGCCCGCGCGGAAAGCGATACGGACGCCGGACTGGAGCGGCTGCTGGCGCAGCTGGACCGGCAGCTGGAGCTGTCGGGCGTAAAGCGGTGAAGCGGGCGCGGGGGTAGGTCCCGCGCCCGCCGCAGTCTCAGCCGGCGATGCCTGCCGCCGCCAGTACGGCGAGCGTCAGCACGTCCGGCGCGATGGCGGTCATCGGGGCGATCTGCACCGGCTTTTCCATGCCCAGCAGCATCGGCCCGATGGTGGTGGTGCCGCCGATCTCGCGCAGCAGCTTGGCCGAGATATTGGCCGACTGCAGCCCCGGCATGATCAGCACGTTCGCCGGAGCCGACAGGCGGCTGAACGGATAGAGCGCCATCACCTTGGGGTTGAGCGCCGCATCGGGAGCCAGTTCGCCCTCGTACTCGAAGTCGGGCTGCTGCTCGTCGAGGATGTGGATCGCCTCGCGGGTGGCGTCGAGCCACTTGCCCGCCGGGTTGCCGAAGGTGGAGTAGCTGAGGAACGCGACGCGCGGCTCATGGCCCAGCTTGCGGGCGACGGCGGCGGTCTCCGTCGCGATGACGGCGAGTTCCTCGGCGCTGGGGCGCTCGTTGATGGTGGTGTCGGCCATGAACACCGTGTGGTTCTTGCCCACCAGCATGTGGATGCCGAAGGGCAGCTTGCCCGTGGCCGGGTCCAGCACGCGGCGCACTTCCTTGATCGACTGCGCGAAGGGCCGGGTCATGCCGGTGATCATCGCATCGCCGACGCCCAGCTTGAGCAGGCCCGAGGCGAAGATGTTGCGATCGGTGTTGACCATGCGCTGCACGTCGCGCTGCAGGAAGCCGCGGCGCTTGAGGCGCTCGTAGAGCATCTCGACCATCGGCGCGACGTGCTCGGAGACCATCGAATTCTCGATGTGGAAGCTCTCCGGGTTGGGCACGCCCAGTTCGGCCATCTTGTCGAGGATGGCCTGGCTGCGGCCGACCAGCACAGGCTCGCCGTAGCCGAAATCGCGGTACTGGATCGCGGCGCGCAGGACGACTTCGTTGTCGGCCTCGGCGAAGATCACCCGCTTGGGGTTGGCCTTGACCTGCTCGTAGACGCGGGTGAGGACCGAGGTGGTCGGGTTGAGGCGCGCCTTCAGCTGGTGGCGATAGGCCTCGAAGTCTTCGATCGGCTTCTGCGCCACGCCCGATTCCATCGCCGCCTTGGCCACCGCCATCGGCACGACTTCCATCAGGCGCGGGTCGAACGGCGCGGGGATGATGTATTCGCGGCCGAACACCTGCGTCTCGCCGCCATAGGCCGCCGCGACGTCCTCGTGGACCTGCTCGCGCGCCAGTTCGGCGATGGCGGTGGCGGCGGCGATCTTCATCTCCTCGTTGATCGCGGTGGCCCGCACGTCGAGCGCGCCGCGGAAGATGAAGGGGAAGCCCAGCACGTTGTTGACCTGGTTCGGATAGTCCGAGCGGCCGGTGGCGACGATCGCGTCGGGGCGCACCGCCTTGGCTTCGGGCGGAGTGATCTCCGGGTCCGGGTTGGCCATCGCGAAGATGATCGGCTGCGGCGCCATCGCCTTGACCATCTCCGGCGTGATCGCGCCCTTGGCCGAAAGGCCGAGGACGACGTCGGCGCCTTCGAGGGCCTCGGTCAGGGTGCGGCGGTCGGTCATCACCGCATGGGCGGACTTGAACTGGTCGACCCGCTCGCGGCCGGGGTAGATCACGCCGCGCGTATCGCAGACGAGGACGTTCTCGTGTTTCACGCCCATCGACTTGATCAGCGAGGTGCAGGCCAGCGCCGAGGCACCGGCGCCGTTGACCACCACCTTGACCTCATCCAGCTTGCGGCCGGTGATGAGGCAGGCGTTGATCAGGCCGGCGGCGGCGATGATCGCGGTGCCGTGCTGGTCGTCGTGCATGACGGGGATGTTCATGCGTTCGCGCAGGGCCTGCTCGATGATGAAGCACTCGGGCGCCTTGATGTCTTCCAGGTTGATGCCGCCGAAGCTGGGCTCCATCATCGCGATGGCCTCGATCAGCGCTTCGGTGTCTTCGCTGGCCAGCTCGATGTCGATCGAATCGACGTCGGCGAAGCGCTTGAACAGGACGGCCTTGCCTTCCATCACCGGCTTCGATGCCAGCGCGCCGAGGTTGCCCATGCCCAGGATCGCGGTGCCGTTCGAGATGACGGCCACGAGGTTGCCCTTGGCGGTATAGTCGTATGCGGTCGCCGGATCGTCGGCGATGGCCTGCACCGGCACGGCGACGCCGGGCGAATAGGCGAGGCTGAGGTCGCGCTGCGTCGCCATGGGCTTGGACGCGATGATCTCGATCTTACCCGGACGGATCGTCTGGTGGTAAAAGAGCGCCTCGCGCTCGGTAAACTGGACCTTGGACTTCTCGGACAAGTGATATCTCCCCGGATTTGCCTGGCGCCGTAACCAATCTGAAGCCGACGCGATAGGGGAAAGGGTGTCCTACCCGCTTCCCAAAAGGATAGCTGCGCCGCTAACGCATATCCATGAGTTCCGCCGCAACCCCCATGATGGCCCAATACCTTGCCCTGCGCGAGGTGGCGGACGACTGCCTGCTGTTCTACCGCATGGGCGATTTCTTCGAACTGTTCTTCGACGATGCGAAAACCGCAAGCCAGGTGCTCGACATCGCACTCACCACGCGGGGCGAGCATCTGGGCCAGCCGATCCCGATGTGCGGAGTGCCGGTGCATGCCGCCGAGGGCTACCTCGCGCGGCTGATCAAGGCCGGTTGCCGCGTCGCCATCGCCGAGCAGACCGAGACCCCGGCCGAGGCCAAGAAGCGCGGCGGCTCCAAGGCGCTGGTCGCGCGCGACATCGTGCGCTTCGTGACGGCGGGCACGCTGACCGAGGAATCGCTGCTCGAACCGCGCCGTGCCAACGTGCTGGCGGCGGCCTGCGAAGTGCGCGGAACCGTCGGCATCGCCTCGTGCGATATCTCCACCGGCCGCATGGAACTGGAGGAATGCGCGCCCGAGCGGCTGGCGGCGGCGCTGGCGCGGCTGGGGGCGAGCGAGCTGGTCACGCCGGACGGATGGGAAGCGGCGCCGGACGGCGTGATCGCGCGGTCGCCGCATGAATTCTCCTCCGACGGCGGCGACGCGCGGCTGAGGCTGATCCACGGCGTCGCCACGCTCGACGGCTTCGGTGCCTTCAGCCGCGCGATGCTGGCGGCTGCGGGAGGCCTGATCGCCTATCTCGACCATGTCGGGCGCGGCAGGCTGCCGCTGTTGTTGCCGCCCGAG
>Ga0308159_1002136_pt1 | contig 24000 bp, 25 predicted proteins | sample PhyCR1_FD_201040 | JGI IMG/M metagenome (GOLD analysis project Ga0308159, IMG submission 201040) | Phyllosphere microbial communities from UC Gill Tract Community Farm, Albany, California, United States - DLSLC.R1 | ecosystem: Host-associated > Plants > Phyllosphere > Unclassified | place: USA...
TCCCGTCCCCGAAACCCTGCCGCTGGAAAAGGAAGATTATGCCGAAGCCAGGCGTCGCTTCCGCACACATCTTCTGAAACATGGTCCGGCACCCGAAGCCTCGCCACCGCTCGGGACCCCGCCGGGTGCGCAAAAGGTCCTCTATCACGGCGGTCCGGATGGCTCGCTCGAACTGATCGCCTGGCTTTCCCATTACGAAGCCTCGGGCAAGTCGAAGCCGGCGGTGCTTTTCCTGCACGGCGGCAATGCCACCGGCGACGGCCACTGGGAACTGATGAAAGCTTACTGGGAAGCGGGCTTCGTGGTCCTGCATCCATCCTTTCGCGGCGAAAACGGCCAGGCCGGCAATTTCTCCGGCTTCTACGACGAAACCTCCGATGCGCTGGCAGCCGCCGCCTATCTCGAAAACCTGCCCGGCATCGACCGCAGCCGGATGTTTATCGCCGGCCACAGCAATGGCGGCACGCTGTCGCTTCTATCCGGCATGACACGCAGGTTCAGGGCGGCAGTTCCGATTTCCGCCGGCGTCAATTCCTGGCGCTTCTTTACCCGATACTCGAACGAAGTGCCCTTCGATGCGACCGATCCGAAAGAGTTCGTGATGCGGTCATCCGCCTGTTTCGGGCCGAGCCTCAAATGCCCGACACTGCTTTTGCGCGGCTCGGAAGAACGCCCTTTCGATGCCGACCACCAGCTGCTGATCGATCGTGCCCGCTCTGCCGGCGTTGCGATCGACAAGAAGCTTCTGCCGGGCAATCACAGCGGCGTGGTGCCGGGAGCCGTGGTCGAAAGCATCCGCTTCTTCAATCAGTTCACGTGATCCGCCTTATCCAGTCGCCACCGCTCCAGCCTCGCGAAAGCGCTGCCTGACAGATTGCCGCCGACGTCATCAATGCCGAAGCGGGACTGCCATGGAAAACAAAGCCTTATCGCTCAGCCGGACCTCCGGTCTTGCGGCCGTTCTTGTGGCGACGACGGCACTCAGCGGTTGCCAGGTGCCGTTCGTCACCGATACGACCCGCATGGATCCGGCCGTGTTTGCCCGCGAAACCACGCCGGTCTTCTATCAGCCGGCCTATAACGAGCCGGTCCAGCCGCAGCCTCTTCCCCAGAAGGAAGCTATTCCGCAAAAGCGTCAGCTTTATCAGACGCAGTTCCACCAGACCTACGGCATGCCGGTCTCCAACCCCGTGCACCGGGTCATGTACGAGGTGATCCGCGACGACGGCCACACGCTGCCGGCCATTCCCTATTCGCGCATCGACAACCGTTTTCTGCGCCAGGATGTGTCCTACCAGACCAATGAAGCACCCGGCACGCTGGTGGTCGATACCCGTGCCAACTTCCTCTATCTCGTGCAGCCCGGCGGCAAGGCGATCCGCTACGGCGTCGGTCTCGGCAAGGCGGGCTTTGCCTGGTCCGGCCGCGGCGTCATCCAGCGCAAGGCGAAGTGGCCGCGCTGGACGCCTTCAGGCGAAATGGTCTCGCGCCAGCCCGAGCTCCGCCAGTTCGCAGCAGCATCCGGCGGCGCCGATCCCGGCCTGAACAACCCGCTCGGCGCCCGCGCGCTCTATATCTACAAGGACGGCAAGGACACGCTCTATCGCGTTCACGGCACGCCGGACTGGCAGTCCGTCGGCAGGGCAACCTCATCCGGCTGCGTCCGCATGCTCAACCAGGATGTCATCGACCTGTTCGACCGCGTCCCGAACGGCACTCCGATCGTCGTACTCTGACCGTTGACGCGTGGCAAAACTGCCCACGGCAAGCTTGCATGTCGCGCGTCAATCCCTCATGTCTCGTATCTGCCCTCACACACAGTGAAGTGATTACGCTGTTGCGCAGGGGACACAGGCTGTGTCGCATCCCTGTGATGGTGTGTGTCAACCTCGTGAATGGTCGATGAAGCTGGCCGCGTTATGTGATAGTGGAGCAAAACATCAGGCATGGAACCAATCGGTTCGATTGCCGTTAAAATTTGCTTTTGCAGTGACGCGTTCCTCTAGGGTGACTTTCCGAACATGATTTCCAACTCTTCTTTCTCCCGACGGGGCTTCCTGTCCATGCTGGGTGTCGGCGCTGCCTCGACGCTCGCTGGCTGTGCATCGACTGCGCCGGGTCCTTCCGGCAATATCGTCACCTACCGTGACGGCGTCGCCCTCCGCAACGACGGCCTTCCGCCGGTTGGCGGCGATCCCGAAGCCGCGATGATGTACGGCGCCGTCGAAGATGGTGGCTATCTCATCCCGGCCATCCCCTATGAGCGGATCAATCCGCGCTACTATCGCCAGCGCGTTGTCGATCCGACAGGCGAACGCCCGGGCACGATCGTCGTCGATACGCCGTCGCGCTTCCTCTATCTGGTCGAGCCCGGCGGTTCGGCCATGCGCTACGGCGTCGGCATCGGTCGCGATGGCTTCGCCTGGAGCGGCGAAGGTGTCATCCAGTGGCGTCAGAAATGGCCGAAATGGACCCCGCCGGACGAAATGGTCGCGCGCCAGCCGCAACTGGTCAAGTATTCGATCGCAAACGGCGGCATGCCTCCGGGCCTCACAAACCCGCTCGGCGCCCGCGCGCTCTACATCTTCCAGAACGGCCAGGACACGCTCTACCGCCTGCACGGTTCGCCGGAATGGAACTCGATCGGCAAAGCCGTCTCCTCAGGCTGCGTCCGCCTGATGAACCAGGACATCATCGACCTCTATGAGCGCGTCCCCAACAAGGCCCGCGTCGTCGTCTGGCAGTAAGCAGCCACCACAAGATTCGATCAACGAGGCCGCAGCGATGCGGCCTTTTTCACATCCGGTGACCACCGCAATACGGCCCGCGCAACGCGTCTACTGCAGCCTCAGTCTCAACCGTGCGTAAACTAGCAGCGCAAAATAGCCTGCGGCAGCCAGAGTGAACGGCCCACGCAGCGCCATCTCCCGTCCGGCCTCGGTCTCGATCAGTGACACCAGAACCCCTGCCGCGATGGCGCCGAGAGGCATCGATCCCCAGCCGAAGAACCGGTAGATGCTGTTGACGCGGCCGAGCAGTGCTGTCGGGATGCGACGCTGGCGCCAGGACACGGTGATGACGTTCCAGACCATCGATGCCGCCATGAACAGCGCCATGGCCGCACCAACGACCAAAGCCGAGGAACTGACGGCGATGGCTGCGTAGGATGTCCCCCAGATAAGAAACGAGAGGGAGAGCGCCGCCTGGGCGCCGATCCGTTTAGTGATGAATGGTGCTCCGAGACTGCCCGCCACAGCCCCGATTGCAGCGACGGACAGCAGAAATCCGTGCTCGGCCGCAGACAACCCCAGGGTCTCCTGCGAAAACAGAATGATGACGGTCGTCGCCATCGAGAACAGGAAGTTCACCATCCCCAGTGTGACGGCCAGCCTGAACAGAAGCCGATCGTTTCGCATCCAACTGATACCCTCGATCAACGAGGGCCAGAAGCGCGCAGGCGCCGCCAGTTGAGGCGGCAGCGTGATCAGCCAGACCATGCCCGCCGCAAGCACCAGTGCCGCCGCATCCACACCGAATGGCACCGTGATCCCCAGTCCGATCAACACGCCTGCAAGCGGCGGTCCGATGAATTGCCCCATCAATTGCTCCGCGCTCCACATCTGGCCATTGGCCGCCTCCAGATCATCAGGGGCGACGATCGCCGGCAGAATTGTTTGCGCTGCATTGTCTCGGAGCACCTCCGCACAGCCGAGAAGAAATGCGAGGCCGGTCAGCAGCCAGACAGCCCCTGATCCCGGCTCGCTCAACGCAAGCATCATGATTGCAGTGACCGTTCCCGCCCGGATCAGGTCGGCGCGGGCAATCAACTTGCGGCGGTCGGTCCGGTCGATGATGACGCCGGAGGGGAGGGCGAACAACAGCCACGGCATGCTTCCCGCCGCCGCAACCGCCGCAATCGCAAGCGGATCGCGCGACATCAGAGTGGCAAGCCAGGGCAGCGCCAGGACAATCATCCCGTCGCCAAGGTTGGTCAGCGTTCCCGCGGTCAGAAGCAGTCGGTAGTTTCGATTTCGAACCAATAGCGGTGGTGCCATGGCGCCCTGATCCCCTTAAGTTTCGGCCTCACCGCAGCGTAGAGAGTCGTTCCGCACCGTCAATGATAACCGTCCCGTGGTGACCGCTTTCAATGAGCGCGGACGCCATCGGCGCGCTTTTATTGCCCGTTCCCCGCTCATTATCTCCCACCCCCGGCCCTGACTTCGCGGCCTGATGCCCTATCTCATCCCTAGCGACCATGTCGCTGGACTGATGCCGGTTCAGGTTTCGTGCCATCGAATGCGTGCGCGTTGATCCGGCAATACCTATCACCAAGGGAGTTACTCCATGCCCATTCTCTACACGACCAAGGGTTCCGCAACCGGTGGCCGCTCCGGCCACGGTGCTTCCGACAACGGCGTGCTCGACGTCACGCTGACGGTTCCGAAGGAACTCGGCGGCGATGGCGCTACCGGCACCAATCCGGAACAGCTGTTTGCAGTTGGCTATTCCGCCTGCTTCCTCGGCGCGCTGAAAGCCGTCGCTGCCAAGGAAAAGGTGAAGATCCCTGACGAGGCCAAGGTCACCGCAACGGTCGGCATCGGCCCGCGCGAAGATGGTGGCGGCTTCGGCATCGAAGTCTCGCTGTCGGTCAACGCCCCCGGCATCGAACGCGCCCAGCTCGAAGATCTGGTCGCCAAGGCCCATATCGTCTGCCCTTACAGCCACGCGATGCGCACCTCGACCGAAGTTCAGGTGACCGTCGAGTAAAGCTTTAAAACAATGGTCCGGCGGGCAGTTCGGTTCTCGGACTGCCCGCGCGCGACGGCAAAAAGCGGCTTCGGCCGCTTTTTGTTTGCGCAAGTTACAGCCGACCCCGTTCAGCTCACAACCTTCAACGAGTCCCGCAGCTGGTCCGCATTGCCGCCGGGCAGCGCGGCATCAAGCTCTGCATGCGTCGCTTCCCAGATCGGCAGGGCTTTCGCCAGAACCGCGCGGCCATCCTCCGTCAGTGTCAGGAGCCGTCCGCGCTTGTCCTTTGGGTCAACGGTGCTGCCGATCCAGCCACGCGCGTGCAAAACTTTCAGTGCCGCAGTCAGCGTCGTGCGGTCCATGGCAAGCAGGTCGCAGACGGATTTCATCGTCGCCGGCTGTGGGCGGTTGAGCGACATCATCAGCGAGAACTGGCCATTGTTCAATCCAACCGGCTTCAGCGCCGTATCGAAGGTCCGCGCTAAGGCCCGCGCTGCCCGTTGCACATGCAGGCAAAGACAGGTGTCGCGGACATGAAGCGTGGTGGAAAACGGAACCGAATCGGGATTTGACAGCATGGAAATATTATGTTGATATCAACCTATTCTGTCAAGAAAGGGGAGGTTCTTATGGATGTCAGCGCATTCCCGACAAATGCCGTCCTGTCGAAAGACGAGTGGCTAAAGGCGCGGCTCGAGCTTCTGGCGCTCGAGAAGGAGGAAACGCGGCTGCGTGACAAGGTCCGCGCCGCCCGCCGCGCCTTGCCCTGGGTGCGGGTGGACAAGGACTACGTCTTCGACACGCCGCAGGGCGGCAAGACCTTGTCCGATCTCTTTGCCGGACGCAGCCAGCTGCTGATCTATCACTTCATGTTCGGACCCGACTGGAGCGAAGGCTGTGTCGGTTGCTCCTTCATGGCCGACCATTTCGACGGCACGCTTGCCCATCTCAACCATCACGACGTCACGCTGGTCGCCGTCTCGCGCGGCACGTTGGAGCAAATCGAGGCCTACAAGGCCCGCATGAACTGGCAGTTTCCCTGGGTCTCGTCCTACGCCACAGATTTCAACCACGACTATCGCGTTTCCTTCACGCAAGGAGAGATGCAGGGCGAGACGATCAACTACAATTTCCGCGACATGCCCGTGAGCGAAGGTTTCGAGGAGCTTCCGGGCCTGTCCGCCTTCTACAGGAATGAGGCCGGCGAGATCTTCCACACCTATTCCACCTATGCCCGCGGACCGGAGGAGGTGATCGGCACGCTGATGCTGCTCGACCGCGCGCCGCTCGGCCGCAACGAGGACAAGACGATGAGCTTCCTCAAGCGCCACGACGAATATGCGGCAAAGCCCGAGCAACAGGCGTCATCCTGCTGCCATTGAGAGCTTGTCGCCGGGTCCGTTCAACACACACAAGAGGGAGATGGGCATGCTGCAGATCGTTTCGAAATCCCGTTCGGACACGCATGGAAAGTTCATCTGGTGCGAACTGATCACGTCAGACACGTCTGCGGCGGGCAAGTTCTACGCCTCGGTGGTCGGCTGGAATGTCCGCGAACTCGCCATGCCCGATATGCCGTCCTATTTCCTGTTCGAAATGGGCGAGGGTGACAATTGCCCCGGCATCGGCGGCATGATGCACTTTCCGCCGGAGCTTGAAGGCAAGATGCCGCCGAACTGGACCGGCTATGTCGCCGTCGACGATGTCGATGAAACCGCAAGTGACTTCGTTTCGCTTGGCGGACGCATCCAGCGCGACCCGGAGGATATCCCGGGCGTCGGCCGGTTTGCTGTTGTGGCTGATCCGCATGGGGCGGTTCTCTGCATCATGACGCCGATCCCGCCGGCAAACCCGCCCCGCCAGCTCGGCCCCGCCGATCCCGGCAATCTCGGCTGGTGCGAGCTGATGGCGGGCGACGGCGAGGAGGCTTTCGAGTTCTATGGAAGCGTGTTCGGTTGGGCGAAGGACCATGACATGGACATGGGCGAGATGGGCGTCTACCGCATCTTTGCCTATGACGGCCATCCCGGCCAGGCGATCGGTGGCATGATGACGAAACCGGACACGGTGCCTGCGCCGTGCTGGTCCTATTACTTCAACGTCGAGGCGATTGACGCGGCCATCGAGCGCATCACGGCCGGCGGCGGTAGTGTCGTGTTCGGGCCGATGCAAGTGCCCGGCGGAAGCTGGATCGTCCAGGCCACCGATCCTCAGGGCGCCTTCTTCTGCCTCGTCGCTCCGAAGCGCTCTTGATCCCCGAAACCTTGAACCTGTCCTCGTCAGGCCTAATTGCACCTTCACGCATAAGGCCGGAGGACCCACTCATGCATCCATTGCCCCGTCCGCTGAGCCTTGTTTTCTTTAGTATCAGCACGTTCCTGGCCCTGTCCGGCATCGTCATGATCCTGACGGCTTTCAGGGGCGGCTGGCCGGTGCTGGCCCTGTTCGGGGCAGGCGCCTTCGTTTTTGCGCATATGCTCTGGCCGCAAACCTTCCACCGAAGGCGGCAGGATGCCGCAACGCTGATTGCCCGCTTTCCCGGTCCGGTCACCCTCTATTCCAGCCGCGTCCGCTATTTCTCGCTGGCCGTCGGCTGCGCAGCCTTCGCCGTCCTGCTTCTGTTTCTGCTTTTGGATGCCGACCCCGCCGATCCGCCGATGCCGGCGTTGCGACAGGCAATACTCTGGCTGGGCGTCGGCTTTCTGTCGCTCTGCGCCTCCGTCATGATGGCGGGCGTCCTCGTCGGTCAGCGGCTGGAACTGGATGGCGACGGCTTCACCATGGTCACGCTCGGGCGTCGCAAATTCTGGCGCTGGCAGGATGTCGAGGGCTTCAAGGCAGGCGCGATGACGCCGATCTCCGTGCGGTTTTTGCCCAAGCTGGAGATGAAGATGGTCGTGTTCGACGATGTCACGCTTCCGGAAACCGCGCTGATCCGCATGAGCCGCGATGCGACCGGTCGCAATTCCGGCCTCCACGATGCCTTCGGGCTCGATTTCGCCCAGCTTGCCTGGCTCCTGGAAACCTGGCGCGAAACGGCGCTCGCAGGCACGCAAGCAGCCCCTGCCGCACCCGTCCGCGACGACGAATTCGTGGCCGTCTCAGCTGCTTACCCGAACGGCTGACGACCATTCCCGGCCGTCACTCTTCTTGCGCGGTCGTCTTCAGGTAAGCAATCACGTCGTCGATCTCGGCCTGGGTCCACAGTCCGAAGAAGCGCATGCTGGTTCCCGGCACTTTCTTCTTGGGGCTCGAGAGAAAGGCGGACAGTGCCGCGTCGTCCCAGACGAGACCGGCAGCGGCCGCATCCTTCATCGCCTGCGAATACTTGTAATCGGGAACTTGCGCTGCCGGTCGCCCGACGACGCCTTTGAGATGCGGGCCGAACCGGTTGGTCTCCCGGTCGGCCACATGACAGGCGACGCATTTCTGGTACACGCGCTTGCCTTTGCCGGCATCCGCCGCCTGCGCCGAAGAGGCGAGCGCGACAAGGGCGAGGGAGCAGAGCCCTGTCCTTGCCGCCTTGTGCATCCGCCCGGTCACCGTTTCAGGCTGCCCAGAATGCCGCGCACGATTGCCCGTCCCACCTGGGTGGCGACGGTGCGCGTCACGCTTTTCATGGCAGCTTCGATGATCGTCTCGCGCTGGTAGCCCGAGCGGCCAACGGTTCTGCGGCTCTTCGGCTCGTCTTCTTCCTTGTTGCCGAAGCCGGGCAGGGTCCAGCCGGTGGTTTCGCCGGAGCCGGCAGGCGGGGCGGGCTCGAGTTCGTCCTCTGCCTTTCGGGCAGCGGCCGCATCGGCAGCCTGCTTTGCCCGTGCGCCCAGCATTTCGAAGGCGCTTTCGCGGTCGAGATCCTCGTCGTAGATCCCGAGAACCGGGCTACGGTCCATCACCGATTGCCGCTCCGCATCGGTCAGCGGACCGATCCGGCCGGATGGCGGGCGGATCAGTGTCCGTTCCACCATCGATGGTGCACCCTTGCCCTCAAGCGTCGAGACCAGCGCCTCGCCGGTACCGAGCTGGGTGATCGCTGTCGCGCAGTCGAAGGCCGGGTTCGGGCGGAACGTATCGGCGGCCGTCTTCACCGCCTTCTGCTCGCGCGGTGTATAGGCGCGCAGCGCATGCTGCACCCGGTTGCCGAGCTGGGCCAGCACGCTTTCCGGTACGTCGAGCGGGTTCTGGGTGACAAAATAGACGCCGACGCCCTTGGAGCGGATCAGACGCACCACCTGCTCGACGCGGTCGAGCAGCACCTTCGGCGCTTCGTCGAACAAAAGATGCGCCTCGTCGAAGAAGAACACCAGCTTCGGCTTGTCCGGATCGCCCACTTCGGGCAGTTCCTCGAACAGTTCCGACAGCAGCCACAGAAGGAAGGTCGCGTAGAGCCGCGGGTTCATCATCAGCTTGTCGGCGGCAAGGATCGAGATCTGGCCGTAACCGGAATTCGGGTTCACCCGCATGATGTCGGTGATCTTCAGCGCCGGCTCGCCGAAGAAATGCTCGGCACCCTGCTGTTCCAGCACCAGCAGCGCCCGCTGGATCGAGCCGACCGAAGCCTTGGAAATGAGGCCGAATTCCTTGGATAGTTCCGAGGCATTCTCGGCCATGTAATTCAGAAGCGAGGTCAGGTCCTTGAGGTCGAGCAGCGGCAGCCCGGCCTTGTCGGCCAGCTTGAAGGCGATGTTGAGAACACCTTCCTGCGGTTCGGAGGCATCCATCAGACGGGCCAGCAAAAGCGGCCCCATCTCGGCGATAGTGGTGCGAACCCGGTGCCCTTTGGTGCCGTAGAGATCCCAGAAGATCACTGGGAACTGCTCGAACTCGTAATCGGCAAAGCCGATCTGCTCGGCGCGTTTGGCGAGGAAATCCTTGGGCTCGCCCTTGGCGGCAACGCCGGAGAGATCGCCCTTGATGTCGGATGCAAAAACGGGAACGCCGGCCCGCGAAAAGCCCTCGGCCAGAACCTGTAGCGTCACGGTCTTGCCGGTGCCGGTCGCACCGGTCACCAGCCCGTGGCGGTTGCCGAACTTCATGTCGAGGAATTCGGCCTTGTTCAACGTGTCGTCAGGGTTGCGACTGCCGCCGATAAAGAGTTTCGCCTGATCGTCCGCATCAATATTCGCCATGCAACTATGCGCTCCCTAAACGCGTTCAATCCTCGGCTTTTATAGGATGCGCTGAAGAGCCGGGCAACGGCTGAAAATCGGCCAAGTGAAAACTGGCGCGAGAGGCGGAAGAAGAGGGGTGAATACGTGACGATGACGGACACAGCCGGACCGGCGGGAACTCGGACACTCGATGCGCAAGGCGTGCGCGATGCGCTGAGGGGTCGCCATGCGGATGGCCCGATGGGCATTCCGGCCCGCGGCCTGAAAGACGTGTTCTGGCGCGTCTATGCCGGCGTAACCGAAGATCGCATCACGCTGATCGCCGCCGGCGTCACCTATTACCTGCTGCTGGCGCTGTTTCCCGCCGCAAGCGCGCTCGTGTCGATCTACGGTTTCGTCGCCGATCCCGTGACGATTGCCGATCGGATCGCGTTTCTGAGCACGATCATGCCCGCCGAAGGGCTGAACATCTTTCTCGATCAGGTCCGGGCGCTTTCAAGCGAACGCGGCGCTACACTGTCGATCGGCCTGATTGCCGGTCTGGCCTTGGCGCTCTGGAGCGCCAACAACGGCATGAAGGCCCTGTTCGAGGCCATGAATGTCGCTTACGGCGAGCAGGAAAAGCGCGGCATCGTCAAGCTCAACCTGATGTCGCTGCTCTTCACGCTCGGCGCCATGCTGATTGCCATCGTCATCCTGTTTGCCATGGGCGTGGTCCCGGCATTGCTCAAATATTTCTGGCTCGACCAGTGGTCGGAAATGATCATCCGCATCGCCCGCTGGCCGTTGATGATGGTCTTCGTCACGCTCGGCATCATGGCGCTCTACCGGTTCGGCCCCAGCCGCGAGCCGGCGAAGATCCAGTGGCTGACCTGGGGTGCTGCCTTTTCCACCATTTTCTGGCTTCTCGCCTCGCTCGGCGTGTCCTACTATCTGGCCAATGTCGCCGATTACAATGCCACCTATGGCACGCTCGGCGCGCTGATCGGCTTCATGGTCTGGACATGGGTATCCGTCATCATCGTCGTCGTCGGCGCCGAGATCAACGCCGAGCTCGAACACCAGACCGCGGTCGATTCCACCACCGGCCATCCGAAGCCGATGGGGGCACGCGGCGCTGAAATGGCCGATACGGTGGGTGTCGCCGCGGAAGGTGAGTAAGGAAGCGGGCAGTTGCGCCAGTGCGTGCCGCGTGGCACCAGTTGGAACACGCCTGTTGGCATCCGGCACGAGTCTATGTATGACCTTGACGTGAACGTCAAAACTGAGGAGATATTGATGAACGAGATGGTTACCCGCGTTGCCGACCGCGTCGGTCTTGCACCTGATGCGGCCGAAAAGGCGATCGGCATGATGCTGGGCTTCCTGCAGCGCGAGGCGGATGACGCTGCCGTGGCGCGGATGATCGAAGCCATTCCCGGCGCGCCGGAACTGGTCGGCAAATTCAACGGCGAAGGTGCCGGTGGCGGCGGTCTGCTCGGCGGCCTGATGTCGAGCTTCGGCGGCGGCGGCATCATGACGCTCGGCCAGCAGCTGATGTCGCAGGGCCTCGGCATGGGCGAGATCACCGCACTTGCCAAGGAAACCATGGCGGTTGCGCGCGAACATGCCGGCGACGAAACCGTCGATACGGTCATCGCATCGGTGCCTGGCCTCAGCCAGTTCGTCTGATCTTAAAACGCAATCCAAAAGCCGCTGGCACCATTGCCGGCGGCTTTTCTAAATGATCAGCTATGCTATAGGTCGGCGATGAGCGACAACATCATCAAGTTCCAGCGTCCGAAACCGGTCAAGCCACCGCGCAAGTCGCCGTTCAAAAACATGGCGCCCGGTGTGAAACGCATGCTGTTCTGGATCGCCATTATCGCGGGCCTGGTCCTGGCATTCCTCTATTTCCAGTTCGCCGGCAGCGCCCCTCCGGGCGTCTGAGCATACCGGCCGAACGTCAGCCCTTGGCTGCCAGCCAAATCACGTGCTTTGCCCCGCGCTTGCCATTGGCGCGCGTGTTCACCACCTCGGCCTCAAAGCCCACTTCCTTCAGCCGCCGGGTGAAGCCCGCGTCGGGCCCTGACGACCAGACGGCGAGAACGCCGCCGGGCCGCAGCGCCGAACGTGCAGCGTAGAGACCACTCATCGTGTAGAGCCGGTCGTTGGAGGCCCGCGTCAACCCGTCCGGCCCGTTGTCGACATCGAGCAGGATCGCATCGAAGGCAGTGGTGGAGGAGCGGATCAACTCGCTGACATCGCCCTCGAAGATCGTCACGCGTGGATCGTCGAGGCAGCCCTTGAAGACCGGCGCCATCGGCCCGCGCGCCCAGCCGACCACGGCCGGCACCAGCTCGGCCACGGTCACCTGCGCATCCTCGGGCAGAACGGCAAGCGCCGCCCTCAGCGTGAACCCCATGCCGAGCCCACCGATCAGCATCGACGGCTTCGACCTTTTGCCGATCTTCTCGTGCGCCAGTGTCGCAAGCGCTTCTTCCGAACCGCTGAGACGGCTGTTCATCAGCTCGTTGGTGCCGAGCATGATGGAGAATTCCTGGCCGCGCTGCTTCAGACGCAGCTCGCCTTCCTCGCCGGGCAGGGCGCCGGGAATGGTTGCTCGGTCGAGCTGGATCCAGGGCAGCATAGGGGGATACCTCTTGGTCGGAGCGGCTTTGCTACAGAAGCGCAACGGACGGGTCAATGCTGCGCGCCGGGGAGTTGACTTTCCCAGATAACCGCGCCATTTCACGCGCAAAGCGCTACCCGTTCGGGTGCCGCTCTTTCAAAGGACAAACCGAGATGAACCCCGACAGTCGAAGTTCGACGTCAACAGATAGACCTGCCGCTTCGGGGCTCTGAACCGTTCATATCGGTGATGCGCTCCGGGGACCTCAATGGTCCGGAATAGGAGCCGTCATGCTGCGTATCCATGCCTATGATCACGACCGCCTTGTCGCGGCCGACGCCGTAATCGCCAGTGCAGCCGCCGATGCGACGTCTGTTGCTCCGCAGCCGCCTGTGATCTGGTACGACCTGATCAACCCGACGGCCAAGGAAGAGCGCGATGTCGGCTCTCGCCTCGGGGTTACCATTCCCACCCAGGACGAGATGGAGGATATCGAACTGTCCTCCCGGCTCTACCAGGAAGACGGCGCCGAGTTCATGACCATGACCGTGCTGACACGCCCGGATGCCGGCACGCCGCACAAGGTTCCCGTCACCTTCATCGTCAAGGGCCAGGTTCTCGTCACCGTGCGCTATTCCGAGCCGCGCCCGTTCGATGCCTTCATGGCGCGTGCCCGCAAGGGCAACGGGCTCGGCCTCCATTCGGCAACCGGCGAACTGATCATGACCGGTCTGGTCGAAGCGATCATCGACCGGATGGCCGATACGCTGGAACGGCTCGGCAACGATATCGATCAGATCTCGCGCGATATCTTCGAGGCCAAGGCGTCCAAGGTTAACAAGAAGACGCGCGACCTGCAGGAACTGATCCGGGCGATCGGCCAGAAGGGCGAGTTCATCACCGTCGTGCGCGAAAGCCTCGTCAGCGTCTCGCGCGTCGTCGCCTATTATGCGGCTCTCGATGGTGTCGATCGCAAGCTGCCCAAGGAAATGCGCCAGCGCCTGAAGCTTTTGCAGCGCGACGCCACCTCGCTCGGCGATCACTCGGCCTTCATGTCCGGCAAGATCAACTTCCTGCTCGACGCGACGCTGGGGCTGATCAATCTGGAGCAGAACCAGATCATCAAGATCTTCTCGGTTGCGTCCGTCGTGTTCCTGCCACCGACGCTCGTCGCATCGGTCTACGGCATGAACTTCGCCAACCAGCCGGAACTGCAGTGGCATTACGGCTATCAGCTGGCGCTCTGCCTGATGATCGTCTCGATGGCGCTGCCGTATCTCTACTTCCGGCGCAAGGGTTGGCTGTAATCGCAAACCAAGACGGGCGGAGCACGGTTGCTCCGCCCGTCCTTGCCTGATCTAGGCGGCAATAGGCTTTCTAGCGTTCCTGGATCTGCGGCACGAAATCCGGGAGAAGCTTGCAGGGCTCCTTGTAGGTCTCGGCTTTCTTTTCACACAGGGCTGCCACCGTCTGCGGCGTCGGTTTCTCGCCCTTGTCGATCCAGCTCAACATGGCGGAAAAAAGCGCTGCATATTGCGGCGTCGAGAGCTTGGAATGCTCCGCCTCGTCGGAAAAATTCTGCACCAGCAGCTCGCCATTGCCGGCCTTGTCCACCGTTTGGCGATAGATCGCCTCATGATCGACAAACACGGTCGGATCGTTCTTGGCGTGCAGGGTGATGGTCGGAGCGACGATCTGGCCGGTGAGATCGGCATCATAGGCCATCAGCCGAGCCGCTTGCGGGTCCGCCTTGAACCGCTCGACACCCTTGTTCAGCGCCGCGTCATCGTCCGATCCCTTGTACTGCACGTCAGCATTGGCGAACGGGTTCTTGCCGTCCATGCGCCGCCAGACGATGTCGGAAAACAATCCGGTCGCCCAGCTCAAATGCGCCACCAGCGTCTTTTCCGGCACCTTGGTGACGGCGAGGATATTGGCGAGGGTCTTCGCTTGCTCTGGCGACCGCTTGTCCTTCGCCAGCGAGATGCCGGTGCATTCGTCGACGCGCTGCTGCAGCTCGTCGCGCGACATTTTCTCACCCTTGGGCAGGCCCTGCCAGACCGGATACTGCACCTCGTCGGCGCGCGGATGGTTCTTGCAGTAATACTGGTAGACGGCCCGCAGATCGGCGCGGAAGTCATAGCCATGGCCGCCGCCGGCCAGCAAGCCGCTGGTCAGCACCACGCCGTCGTAATTCTTCTGGCCGCGCCAGTCGAGTGCGTAGAGTTCGGCCGTCTTCGCCGCCACATTGCCGCCCCAGGACTGGCCGTGCAGCAGGACATGCTTCGGCTCACCGAGAAGCGCGATCGCGATCTCTCGCAGAGCGTCGGTATCGGCCGCCGCCATCCGCAAGCCATAGCCTTCGCGGCGATAGTTGGAACCGGCCCAGGCATAGCCCTCCTGAACGGTGACCGCGAAACGCTCGAGATCTTCGACCGGATCGTCCGGCGTAGGCTTTGCGGTGCGCGGCCCGCCATGGGCATGAACGACAAGGGTGCCGTTCCAGTCCTTCGGCTTGGCGATCCAGTAATAGGCGCCGTGCAGATCCTCGCCCGCGAAGCACTCGGTCCCGGCCGGCATCGAACTCGGGCAGTCCTTCGGCGCCGGGTCCGCAGGCTTTTGCTGCGCGCTGGCGGGCAGGGCGGTAACAACCACCGCCGCCGCGGACATCAATATCGTTCTGAAATGCATGAAAACTCCTCCTCTTCCAGCCCGTGACAAGACCTATGGTTCTGGCTGGGAGAGGCAAGAGAAGACGTGGCCTCGACCGCGGCATGGCGCAGGCTCGCCGGGCAATTGGGCGGGATCCCACACAAACCACGGCGGGAGTGTGTGGGAAGCGACCCAACAGACCTGTGTTTAGGACGGAGGCCTTAAAGCCGGATCAGTCCCACTCGGGCGCGAGATGCACCGGCGATACGATGCGTCCGTCTGTCCGCGACAGCGCAAACACCGCTTCCATTTCCTGCGGCGACAGCGAGAAGTCGAAGATGTCGTAATTCTCCGGCAGCCGGCTTTCGGTCGCGGTCTTCGACAGCGCGATCACGCCCTCCTGCTGCACGGCCCAGCGCAGCACGACCTGAGCGGCGGTCTTTTTGTACTTCGCGCCGATCTCCTTCAACACCTCGTCCTTCGGCACCGCGCCATCGGCCATCAGGTAATAGGCGGTCACCGACATGCCAGTCTTGCGCGCTTCTATCAGCACCTTGGTCTGGTCGAGATAGGGATGGTATTCCACCTGGTTGTTGACGATAGGCGCATCGGACAACTTCACCGCTTCAGCCATCAGCGCGGTCGAAAAGTTGGAAACGCCGATATTCTTGACCTTGCCTGCGGTCCTCAGCTCGTTCAGCGCGCCGATCCGCTCGGCCAGCGGCATTTCGCTCTGCGGCCAGTGTAGCAGCAGAAGGTCGACGTGATCCGTCTTCAGCTTGGCAAGGCTTTCGTCCACCGAGGCGATAAAGGCATCGTGACCGACGCGGTCGACCCAGACTTTCGTCGTCAGAAAGATATCGTCGCGCGGAATGCCCGACTGACGAAGAACGTCGCCGACAGCCTGCTCGTTCTTGTAGATCTGCGCAGTGTCCACATGGCGGAAGCCGAGTTTGAGGGCTTGCGGCAGTATGCGGGCAACATCCGCATCGGGCATGCGGAACGTGCCGAAACCGAGAGCTGGGATATGGGCGCCGTTGGCGTTGACGGTTTGCATCATGTGCTCCTTGGAAAAGGGGGCCCGACGGGGAGCCGGGCAAAGAAGAGGCACACTCTAGATGGGCCGTGAAATCCGGCGATCAAGCAGAGACCGGCCCATGATCACTCCACCGGATGCGACAAATCGGCTTGAAAGAAGGCGCTGGAGGCCGCGCAATCGGCCTCGTCAGGTCTCTTTGCGCGCCCGTTTCGCCCGTCTCGCGACTCGACCGAACCGCTGTTTCAGAAAGTTTGATGTCCGGTACCGCACGCCGCTTGGTCGCTCGGGATCGGCAATGTCCGATTCAGCCAGCAATTCCTCGTCGGCACTCAGCTCCCGCATCTTGACCGGCAGCAGACCTCGGCCGCTCTGTCGGTTCAACGCCTCGATGGCCGCGATGATTGACCCGTCATGCGCTGCGACCGCGTCACGCACTTCCTGCGGTTCGCGGCCAAGATGTTCGGCGATGAGATCGTCGCGGGTGCTGACGATTTTGGCGCTCAGCGTGTCCTCACCCGGCTGCGCCTCGAGGATGAGGTCGCATTCCGTATCGTAGCCCATCGAGCGGTTGTTGAGATTGGCCGAGCCGATCTTCACGATCCGGTCGTCGGCAAACATCATCTTGGCATGAACATAGATCGACGTGCGGGCCTCGTTGACAGGGTAGTAGATCCGGAAGCGATCATGAACATCGGCGTCCTTCACCATCTTCATCAGCCGAATGCGGGCGCTGTCCATCGCTTTGGCTTCCAGCCAGCCTTCGCAGCCTTCCGGATTGATCAGCACGATTTCCGGTCCGTCGGGCTCCTTCAGCCGTTCCGCCATGGCCTCTGCAATACGGCGCGAGGCGAAATACTGGCTCTCGACATAAAGCGTCTTTTTCACCGAACCGATGATCGCAAGCTTGGCCGTCTCGATCTCGACGATCTGGCTGCGCCCCTCGTATTCAGGCGCGGTGCGGGCGATGCCGATCGAGATGTCGCGAAACCCGACCTCCAGCTCGTCCGGCCAGGGATCGTTCTCCGTGGCGGTATTCTCGTCGGGCGGATCGAGCGTCTCGTCGGTTGCCAGTTTCCAGCGCCGCCGTGCGACCTCGCCGAGCGCCCGTGCGGCCTCGCCGGAAAGGCAGGTGGTGGCATCGTGCCAGGGCCCTTGCGCAAATCCCATCGGCGACTTGCGCAACGGCTCGTCTTCCGAATGGTCGCGACTGTCCCAGCGCCCAACGGTCATGTCGATCCCGCCGCAGAATGCCACTTCGTCGTCGATGACGAGAAGCTTCATGTGATGTGCCGACAGCGCCGGATGCGCGCCGTCGAGCTTCAGATGGATGCGCTTGTCGAACATCCATTTGAGAATATAAAACGGCGTTTCACCGCGAGTGATCGAATTGATCAGCCCGATATCCCATTTGAGAATGCGAATATCGAGCCCGTTGTTTCGCTCGGCGAGCGCGTTCAGAAACTTGCCAAGCTCGTCGGGCCATTCTTCCTTCGCGGCCTTGTCAGCCTTGCCATCCTTCTTGCCCGGCTCCAGCTGGATGCGCGTGTCGAAATCCCAGCCGATCAGGTAGATCGACTTTTTCGCCTTCGTCATTGTGCGCTTGGCGAAGCGAAAGAAATCGGCTGCATCGATGATGATGGAAAGTCTGTCCGCCTTGGCAATCCGCCAGCACGTGTCGCCTTCGTTGAGGATGCTTTGCATCGATCCAGTCGCCCCAGTCTTCGTCTTTTCGGTTATCGAGGATATAGGGCAGCGCCGCGCTGCTTCTACGGGAAATATACAAGGATCGGTGGAGTAATGCGCAGCCGCGTCATCCTGCATTTCTGCGATCGCGATGACTGCTGACCGCGATCGCAATCAGGATCAGCGGCCACAGGCACGACAGCAAAAGTCCCATGATCCTGTCGAAGCTCCAGGGAAGCCGTCGTGTCACACCCTCGGCCAACGTCATCCCGAAGAACGCGGTCGCTACCGTCAGGTACACTATGGTGGCTAGAGTCGTCATGGGTCTCGCTGGCACGGTACCGGTCATCGCGATGGGGGTCGCACGCGCCCCCGAAAGCGTTCAAACACGGATCGAGCCCGCCGTCCTCAACTTTTATGAGAGAGTGCCAGATTTCGCACTGCCGGCCCCGACGGGCGGCATCATGCTTTCACGCGTGCATCGCTTCGATTTCGCGTGCCACCATCTCCTGCAGCCGCCAGAGATTGCGGTCGCGGATGCCGAATTCGGCCAGATGTACGACGGTATTATAGAGATATTCGGCGCAGGAACCGCGATGGCCGCAGGCGCGCGCCAGAACCGGCGCCACATCCTGCAACGGCGGAAGCGGGCGGATGATCCGTGCGCTTTTGCCGCCGGCCCAGAAGGTCAGCGCCCGGATCGTCTCGCCGCCTTGCGTCCGCACGGGGAGAAAACGGAAGGTCGAAAGGCTGTCCTTGTGGCTCACCTCGCGGCGCAGCGCCTTGTCGATCTGCTCGCGCTTTTCCGAATCGGACACCCGGTAGATCACGCCGTCGCAACGACCGCCGCGCGACAGCATCATCATCAGCCCCGGCTGGTCCGGCGAACCGCGGCCGCGTTCGATATGGAGCGAAAACGATCGATGCCAGCCATAGGCCGTCGCCCGCTGGCAGGCGATCGAATCAAAGCCCGGCTTCCAGATCAGCGAGCCATAGGCGAAGATCCACAAAGGCTCATCGCCGATATCCGCCACCAGCCGCTCGGTAATCTCGGCATAGTCGGCATCCGTCAGCGGCTCCCAGGTTGGCGGTGCGCCGGGATCGGTCTCGTCACGAAAACACAGGTCGACGAGGTCCTGCGTCAACGCCATGGACGACGATTTGAGAGACGTTGAGGTGAGGGCGCCGGATCTGGACATGGCCTCTGCGTTGTAAAAAAATGAGTGCGTAAACGGGAGGTGAGGCGCAAGACTGCAAGCCTGAACGGCTGCTGTCAACGTTTTTGGGCCGCGTTTGTGAAGGATTTGCTGCGTTGCCGCAGAGTGGCCCCACTGTTCTGGTCGAAGGGATCACGCAACGTTTCAGACGGAAATGTTCGCGTTATTCTGCGTGAGAGGGAGTTTTCGATACATGCGCTGGTTGTTTCTCATTGTCCTTGGCCTGCTGGTGGCCGTCATTTTGTCAATCACCCTGATGCAGAACGACAGTCGTCAGCTGGGTAGCGATAACCTGTTGCAGGGAGCGCCGGGCAGTCCGCGCCAGCCATCGGACTCGCCGCTTCTTCCCGCACCCGCACCGCAGCGAGCGCCCTGAGCATGAGACGGCGGCAATTCGGGGTGCCATCAATATTTGTGATGAATCATCTCGGATTGTCGCTTGACCTTGAGGGCTTCGGGGATTTCATTCACGCCAAATTTTAGCGACCCCCGCCAAGCTTTGAAGACCCGAAGGAGAATATCATGGCCGTCGACACATCCCCTCGCTCCACCACCTGGACTTACGTGGATGGTGAGTGGGTGGAAGGAAATCCGAAGCTGATCGGACCCACCTCGCACGCCATGTGGCTGGGCACGACTGTGTTCGACGGCGCCCGCTGGTTCGACGGCATCTCTCCGGATCTCAACATGCACTGCCAGCGCGTCAACCGCTCGGCCATCAATATGGGCATGAAGCCGGTCATGGCCGCAGAAGAGATCGAGCGGCTGGCGCTGGAAGGCGTCAAGAAGTTCGACGGCAAGACGGCGATCTACATCAAGCCGATGTACTGGGCCGAACACGGTCTTCCCACCAGCGTCGTCGCCGCCGATCCGGAATCGACCCGGTTTGCGCTCTGCCTGTTCGAAGCTCCGATGCACACGGCAAAGGCATCGTCGCTCACCGTGTCGCCGTTCCGCCGCCCGAGCGCCGAGGTGGCCATGACGGCCGCCAAGACCGGTAGCCTTTATCCCAACAGCGGCCGCATGATTGTCGAGGCGCAGAGCCGCGGCTTCGACAATGCGCTCGCGCTCGACATGAACGGCAATGTCGCCGAAACCGCATCCTCGAACATCTTCATGGTCAAGGACGGCGTGGTCATGACGCCGATCGCCAACGGCACGTTCCTGGCCGGCATCACCCGGTCGCGCGTGCTGACCCTGTTGCGCGGCGCCGGCTTCGAGGTTCGCGAAGTCACGCTGACGGCGGCCGATTTCGCCAATGCCGACGAGATCTTCACGTCCGGCAACTATTCCAAGATCGCCCCGGTCAACCGTTTCGAGGACCGCTCCCTGCAGGAAGGTCCTGTCGCCCGCAAGGCGCTCGAACTTTATATGGACTGGGCACGCTCGACCAAGGGCGAAGACGTCTGATTGACGAGGGACGGCACCCGATCCAGGCGCCGTCCCTCAACCATTCTTTGCAGCGTTAAAGCGCTTCGTATCCGAACACTTTCGCCAGAAATTCCACGGCGCGGCCGGCACCGGCGCCGGAAATCGTGTGTCCGAGCCCGGGCTCGATCGATGTCTCCACGTCGAAACCATGCTTCGCCAACGTGTCGGCCGCCTGTTCGCTTTCCCATGACGGGATGACGTCGTCGGCGGTGCCATGCACGAGAAACACTGGCATCTTCGTGGAGGGCGACAGCGGCTCGGGCGAAGACAGCCGGCCGGAAAAACCGACCACCGCACCCACGCCAAACCGTCCGTTTGCGATCGCGTCGAGCGCCATGATCGTTCCTTGCGAGAACCCCACCAGCGCGACCCGATCAAGCCTGCCGGCAAAGCCGTTGTCCGCGATGATACCGTTGATCAAGGCATCGAACCCCGGCCGTGCCGCCGCAATCCGCGCGCCGCGATTTTCCGGCGTGACGCCCGCAACACTGAACCACTGGTACCCGGCACCAAAGCTTGAAGGCTCCGGCGCATCGGGCGAAACGAAGACGGCATCGCCAAGCGTCCCCGCCCATTCCTCCCCAAGCGGCGCCAGATTGTCGCCACTGGAGCCGACACCGTGCAAGAGGATGACGAGAAGGTTCGGGCTGTTCGTTTCGGCCATGGAAGACATACCTTTGCAGATGAGGATCAGACGTCGGAGAACACTCCGCTACGGCCCCCGGAGGAAACCGCGATACCCGTTATCTAGCGCGCCAGCCGCCAAAGGGACAGGTGCAGGGCAGCGGATGTGGGATGTTGCGATGGGCTGGAAGGTTAGAGAGCATCGCCCTTAGATGATCCGCACCGCAGCTGTCCCGATGATGATCAGGGAGACGGCGACCATCAGCGGTTTGGTCGGCAGTCGCTTGACGATCAGCGCTCCAAACGGGGCCGCCAGCACGCCGCCGAGGATGAGGCCCAGTGCCGACGACAGTTCGGACCAGCCGAGCGTGGCGATGAAGGTCGCCGAGATCACCGTCGTCACCGCAAATTCGGTGAGGTTCGTGGAGCCGATCACCTTCTTTGGTTCATGGCCGCGGCCGAGAAGCGAACTGGTGACGATCGGCCCCCATCCGCCGCCGCCCATGGCATCGAGCACGCCGCCCGCACCGCCCACATAGGGCACGATCCGGTCATGGATGTCGCGCCTGAAGGCCGGGCGGAAGGCCTTGTAGAGAATGTAACATCCGACCAGCATCAGATAGACCGAGACGAACGGCTCGATCGCCTTGCCGTCGATACTGGACAGGAGATAGGCGCCGATCGCGCCGCCGATCATGCCGGCCGGCGCCAGTCGTTTGACCAGCCGCCAGTCGACGTTGCGATGGTAGAGATGCGAGGCGCCTGATGCAGCCGTCGTGAAACACTCGGTCACATGCGTCATGGCGCTGGCGACTGCCGGCGGCACGCCGAAAGCAAGCAGACTAGTGGTGGTGAGAACGCCGAAAGCCATGCCGAGCGCGCCATCGATGATCTGCGCGAAAAAGCCGATTGCCACGAAGATCATGAAATCGGACGTCAGAAAGTCGAAGGTCAAGAAATCAAACACGGCAGCCCTCCCGGCAGTGTTTCATGCCCGGAAAAGTCTGCCGTGGTGGAAAAGTTCCCAAACGCTGCCACCCGCGCGGTCGCGGATGTTACTTGCCAGGTTTTGCCCTCAGCATGTCGGCGGAGATCTCGCCACCCACTTCGGCCTTCTTGGTCTTCTTGTCGTAGGCGCAGATCGTGCTGATCCTGACCTTGGCGCCTTTGGCTTTGCCGGTGACGACCGCAAGCCCATAGGACTGGCTTCCGAAAGGATCGACCACGGCTCTTCCGTTCTCGATCAGGTCTTTCGAGGCCGCCACACACGCCTTGCCGACGTCAGCCTGAAACGTCGTCCACGCATCGTCGGAAGCTGCGTGGGCCGTCACGGCGGTGGTTGCGCAAACGAGGAGGATCGGTGCCACAAAGTTTTTCATCGTCAATTTTCTCCGGTTTCTGCATTCGGTGCGAAAGCGATTGATTCCTCTCGCTAATGCTTGGAAAATTCAGCAATTTCTTGTCGATTGAGCGGTTGTTTTTGGAAGGTTCACCGTTGCCTCTTCCCCATCGCGCTCCTATGTTCCAGCACGACCTTCACCCACGGTGTTTGCCAAAAGGAGTATACCAATGGCTTTCGAACTTCCCGAACTTCCATACGATTACGAAGCCCTTGCACCCTTCATGTCGAAGGAAACGCTGGAATACCACCACGACAAGCACCACAAGGCCTATGTCGACAACGGCAACAAGCTTGCGGCCGAAGCCGGCATGGCTGACCTGTCGGTCGAGGACGTCGTCAAGAAGTCCTTTGGCACCAACCAGGGCCTCTTCAACAATGCTGCCCAGCATTACAACCACGTCCATTTCTGGAAGTGGATGAAGAAGGACGGCGGCGGAAACAAGCTGCCGGGCAAGCTCGAAACCGCGATCGCATCTGATCTTGGCGGCTACGACAAGTTCAAGGCTGATTTCATTGCAGCCGGCACCACGCAGTTCGGCTCCGGCTGGGCCTGGCTTTCGGTCAAGGATGGCAAGCTCGTCATCTCCAAGACCCCGAACGGCGAAAACCCGCTGGTCCACGGCGCAGAGCCGATCCTCGGCGTCGACGTCTGGGAACATTCCTATTACATCGACTATCGCAACGCCCGCCCGAAGTATCTCGAGGCGTTCGTCGATAGCCTGATCAACTGGGATTACGTGCTGGAACGCTACGAAGCCGCGTCCAAGTAAGCGCAATCAATTGCTGATTTACCAGACACCCGGTGCCGCAAGGCGCCGGGTGTTTGCGTTTCTGATCACCCGATGTCTGATCCAGCCTGGCGATCGTCAGGCGACGCTGTCCGCCAACGCGCGATCGATCTGAAGCGCTTGAAAAACATGACTTTGCATTGGGTTTGACGGCTTCTAGAATCGAGCGCTAAATTACGAAATCGTGACTTCTTTCGGTCATGTAAGCTTGCCATCATCATCACGCGAATGCGTTGATGATGTGAGACGCAGACATCACATCGTTTTAGGGATCGGAGCCGGAAATGAAATTCAGAACTATCGCCATGACGACCGCGGCACTCTGTCTCGGCTTCACCGCTGTCCTTGCGCAGGATGCGGTGGTCGAGAAGCGCGAACAGATGATGAAGCAGGTGGCCGCCTCCACGGCAGCCATGCGCAACATCGCCAAAGGCGACAAACCCTACGACGCCGATGCCATCAAGACAGCGCTGACCACGATCAGCACCAATATGAAGGCCTTCCCGGACCAGTTCCCTGTCGGATCCGAAGCCAATTCGGAAGCATCGCCGGCGATCTGGAAGAACGAAGCCGATTTCCGCGCCAAAGCGAACAAGCTTGCCTCCGATGCCGATATGATCCTTGCTTCGATGCCGACCGATGCCGCAGGCGTCCAGAAGGCTGTTCGGACGCTCGGCGCCAATTGCGGCTCCTGCC
>Ga0308159_1002137_pt1 | contig 24000 bp, 22 predicted proteins | sample PhyCR1_FD_201040 | JGI IMG/M metagenome (GOLD analysis project Ga0308159, IMG submission 201040) | Phyllosphere microbial communities from UC Gill Tract Community Farm, Albany, California, United States - DLSLC.R1 | ecosystem: Host-associated > Plants > Phyllosphere > Unclassified | place: USA...
TGCCGATACACGACACGCATCCCGACGAGCTCGCGATGCTGCTTTTCCGCTTGTTCCAGGAAGGAATGAGAGACGAGAAGAAACTGCTGACAGCGGCCGAAGCGTGGTTCCTGTAAGCCGACCTTGCCCCCTTTGACCCGATCAAGAGCGAGGAGGTAGCAGATGCCGTCTCGGTTACCTTCGCAAGCGGAAAGATCGAACAGTACGATCTGGTCGTCATTGCGGAGGGCGTATGCTCATCGACCCGCCAACTTGTAATCCCTCGGCAGGCTGACACCGCGTTCCTAAACTAATGAGCTGATGAAATGCCTGAGGAATCTTAGTGGTTTGATCTCTAATGACCGGGTCGTAGGTTCTGGTCCCATCAAGGCGTGAGTAATTGTTACTAGCAATTCGGCCGCGGGGAGACACGTACACATTGTTGGTGCCGCTTGCCGATCGCGTCGTCGCACGCAGCTATCCCCTGAACGTCTCAAGCATGAAGTCGCAGAATTTTGTTCGGTCCGCGCCGAAGGCGAAATGACAGTTCGGCTCGTCCTTGCCCCTTCGTGCGATATCCACGACGGTGCGGCCGATAGTCAATTCGCCTTGTGTCTCCACGGCTACGTGATGGAATTGCGTCGTGATAACCGTCGGGTCGACCAGATAGGCAATACATAGGGCATCGTGAACAGGGGCATGTCCCAGTTCATCCATCGGCTGGTTGGCATCATAGGCCGTGATACGGCGTCCGATGAAACGTTCCGCCGCAATTCCGGCCGGCGTGCCAAGCGCCTTAAGAGCATCGCTGACCGCGCGTGAGACGAGAGCTTGATGCGTCGCATCGAGCGGAATGCAAACAAGGCGCTTAAACCCGGCGCGGAAGACTGCGGCCGACGCATCCGGGTCAGCCCAGATGTTCATTTCCGCGCAGGGCGTTGTATTTCCGACATGGTGGGCACCGCCCATCAGGACAAGTTCGTCGGCGCGTTCGATGATCTTCGGCTCGATTGCGATTGCCGTCGCGATATTGCTGAGCGGGGCGACGCCGACAAGCGAGATCGGCTCGGTCGTCGCCCGGTAGGTTTCGACCAGGAACTCGACTGCGGACTTGTTCTGCTTCTCCGTTCGGGGTGCCGGCAGGTCCAATTCGTTCCCGTGGACGCCAGAATTCCATTTCAGGGCTCTGGGAATGGGAAAGTCGGCCCGCGACATCGGCTTGTTAAGGCCTTGGAAAACCGGCACCTGGCTGCGATCGATGAAATCTAGAACCCGAAGCGTGTTGTTGGTGCCGTACTCGACTTCGACATTGCCGTTGACGGTCGTCACACCGAGAAGATTGAGATCGGGATGCAGCGCCGCGAGCATGATCGCAACCGCATCATCGGTTCCCGTGTCGACGTCAAGGATGAGCTTTCTCTTGGTCATGCGGTTTTCCTGTGTTCTGTCGATTGGCGGGCCGTTCTGGCCCTGTGAGATCCAGCACCCTTTGGGCCTACAAGTTTCCCTTCGCGGACCATCACCTGGCCGCCAAGAAGAACGGTGACCGGCCAGCCGGTAATGTCCAGGCCTTCATAGGGAGAATAATCCGCGCCGTCATGAAGGTCGGCATGGCGCACAGTCCGGCGAAGTTGCGGGTCCCAAATGGCGATATCGGCGTCCATGCCGATTGCGATGCTTCCCTTGGTCTTCAGTCCATAGACCTTGGCGTGGTTCGTGGCGGTCAGAGCAACGAAACGGGACAGGTCGATCCGCCCTTTGATCACGCCTTCCGAAAACAGGATCGGCAGGCGCAGCTCGACGCCGGGAATGCCGTTCGGGATATGGCGGAAACTCGTCTTGCCTTTCGGATTGAGCTTACCCTGCGGGTCATCATAACGGAACGGGCAATGATCGGATGAGAAGAGATCGAATACGCCCTGCTCCAGGCCGTTCCAGCAGTCTTCCTGGCTTTCCTTGTCCCGCGGCGGCGGCGAGCAGACTAATTTAGCCCCCTCCCAGTCCATTCCGTCGAGATCATCAGCCGTCAGCATCAGATATTGCGGGCAGGTCTCGCCGATCACTTTCAATCCGCGGGCTTTGGCTGCGCGAATTTCGGCGATGGCCGGGCCGTTGGACACATGGACGATGACGACCGGGACGTCTACCACCTCGGCCAAGGAAAGGGCTCTATGGGTCGCCTCGCGCTCGACAACAATCGGTCGTGTCGTGGCATGCGCCGTGGGCGCCAGATTTCCTTGGGCCTCATGAAGGCCGATCAGATAGCGGATTGCATCCTCGTTTTCGCAGTGAACCATGACCAGGGCGCCGGTGCGCCGGGATGTATCCATCACCCGCAGTATGTCGGCATCGTTCAGACGCATGCCTTCGTATGTCATGAAAACCTTGAGCGACGTGTATCCGTCGGCGACCAGTGCCGGTAGTTCCTGGCCGATCACAGCTTCGGTGGGATCGGTGACGATGAGATGGAACGCCACATCTGTATAGCAGTTACCGTCGGCGAGCTGGTGGTAGTCGGTCAGGGCATCGCGCAGTGATTGGCCTTTCTGTTGCAGGCAAAAGGGCATCAGCGTAGTATTGCCGCCGAAGAGGGCAGAGCGGGTGCCGCTTTCGAAATTATCGGCCATGACGATGCCATCGCCGGACGGCTGGGAAATGTGAACATGGCTGTCTATGCCGCCGGGCAGAACGAAGTGCCCTTTCGCATCGATCTCCTCAAGCCCCGGACCGAGCGTGGATCCCAGCTGGACGATCTTGCCGTCGCGAATGCCAACGTCGGCGACGAATGTCTCGGACGCGGTGGAGACGGTACCGCCGCGAATGACTACATCGAACTTCGTCATCGATACTGTTCCCCCATGGGCCCCATCAATCTGTCAGACTGTTGCGCAGATCCAGATGTTCAAGCTTTGCCGCCAGCATCGGATGAAGGCCGGATGTCGCCTTGGCATCAGGACGGCGAAACGAACCCGCCAACGGCTTTCGCGGTTTGAGGGCGATGATCGCCTCTGCCTGTTTTACCGCCGCGGAAATTGGATCGACTGTCGGAACGGGTATCCGTCCCCCGACGCGTTCCGCAAGACCTGCCAGGGGAGCGCCGCCGAGAATGATCACGTCCGCGCCAGCGGCTACGGCTTCCCGTGACAGCCTGACCAGGCATTCCTCGGCTTCGTCCTGGACGGTGGTTAGATCCGTGAATGGGGTGTCGCTGGAATGAATTCCGCTCAAGCGGCCCATCAAGCCATGCATCTCGACGCAGTCCTGATACCAGTCCGCCAACGATCTTGCGAAGGTGACGATCGCGAAGCGCTTGCCGAGCATGCATGCGGTCAACATTGCCGCTTCTGACATGCCGATGACCGGGACGTCAAACAATTGCCTTGCCGCAAGGAGGCCGGGATCGCCGAAGGCTGCCAGGATGAAGGCGTTCGCGTCCGTATCCTGCTGCTCATTGGCCATCATTTCCAATGCGATCACGCCGCCGATCAGCCCTTCTATCGGATTGGAGATGTACGGGACGCCTCTGGGTGCAGTCAGGCCGTGAAGTACGGTATCGCTCGCGGCAACCTTTCTCGCCGAGGCCAGAAGGAGATCCGTGACGGAAGAGGTCGTATTTGGGTTAATGACGGTTATGGTAGTCGTACGGGTCATCGCGAAAACATCGATCCAAATTTTGACAGCCTGCCCATCGGCACATTCAAGGCATCGAGACAGGCCCACAGGGTGAAGGACACGGAATCGAGAACGGGGATGCCAAGCTGCTCTTCGAGTTTCGGGGCGACGAATGTCCCACGGGCGTTGGTACAGACGATCGCGATCGCATCCGGTTTTGCCGCCGCCGCACGGACGCACATATCCTCAATCGTCTGCTCGGATATGGTCGCAAACGAAAAATTGTCCGTCAGTCCGCTATGCTGCTCACTGACAATCTCGATGCCGTGGGCCTTGTAGTTGCTGATGATCCTCGCCTGCACATCGGGCGTATAAGGTGTCACCAGTCCCAGCTTTTTGACCGAGAGTTTTTCGAGAATCCTGTTGAAGCCGAGAATGGCGGTGGTCGCCTTGATCCCTGTCCTCGCGGCAAGCTCGGCACAGAGGAGCTCGTCGGTGTCGAAGCCGAGCCAGCTTGCCGAGGTGCCGTTCCAGGCGATCACATCGCAACGGGCATCGGCCAGCAGTTCGGCGGCATCCAGGATTGGCGCCAGGGAGAACTGCTTGTTGGCAGTATCGTCGAGTGCGATTTTGGTGACGCGAAAGCGCGCGGAATGCGCCGAGACATCCGGAAAAAGCGGCTCCATCAGCTTGGCGGTAAAGGGCTCAAGCACAGTATTGGATGATGGCGTCAGCATGCCGATCCGGATGGATCTTCTTTCGCCAGTCATGTTTTCGTCGTTAGATCGCATTTATTTCCTGCTCCGCAGTGCGAATATCAAAGACGGCTATTTCCGTCGGCGGAGAAAAGATGCAGCTTTTCCATATCCGGCCGGAGGAATAACCGGTCGCCCGGATTGGTGGTAATCCGCTCGCGGACCACGGCAACGATCGGGGTGGCGCCAAAGTGGGCAAAGATTTGCGTCTCGGCACCGGTTGGTTCGATGACATCGACGGTGACGGCAAGCGTGTCCGGCGCTGGGAAATCTGCAATGGCAAGATGCTCTGGCCTGATGCCGTAGATCGCTGGGCGCGACAGGGTCTTGTGATTGGGCTCTAGGGGTGCCTGCAGCCCGTCCGCGGTGGCAAAACCTTCCGCGCCGATCGTGCCATGAAGCATGTTCATGGACGGCGATCCGATGAACTGCGCGACGAACAGGTTTGCCGGATGATCATAAAGCTCCAGAGGCCGTCCTGCCTGCTCGATGCGGCCGTCCCGCATGACCACGATCTTGTCGGCCATGGTCATGGCCTCCACCTGGTCGTGAGTGACGTAGATGGTCGTCGTCTTCAGGCGCTGATGCAGCGCCTTGATCTCAGTGCGCATCGCAACGCGCAGCTTGGCATCCAGGTTTGACAGTGGCTCGTCGAAGAGAAATACGGATGGGTCTCGGACTATTGCCCGGCCCATGGCGACGCGCTGCCGCTGTCCGCCGGAGAGCTGCCTGGGATATCGGTCCAGCAGAGGGGTGAGGCCCAGGATGTCCGAGGCCTTGTCAACCTTGGCCTTGATCTCCGCCTTGGATATCTTGCTGAGCTTCAGCGAGAAGGCCATGTTTTCTGCGACAGTCATGTGCGGGTAGAGAGCATAACTTTGGAAGACCATGGCGATATCCCGCTCCTTCGGCGCGATATCGTTGACGATCTTGCTGCCGATGCGGATCTGTCCGCCGCTGATGTCTTCGAGGCCAGCGATCATCCGCAGCAAGGTCGACTTGCCGCAGCCGGACGGTCCGACAAGGGTGACGAACTCCCCGTCGGCAATGTCCAGCGAAACGTCGTGCAAGACCTTTGACGAACCGTATCGCTTGGAGGCTTCTTCTATCGAGACTGACGCCATCGCTATTACTTTCAAATCTGTTTGGATCGCCGGGACGAGGGGCTACTTGACCGCGCCTGGAGCAAGGCCGACCAGAAGGTAGCGCTGTCCGAAGAACACCACGACGAGAGCTGGAAGAATGCCGACAATGGTTGCCGCAGCCAGCTCGCCCCAGCTGACATAGACCTCGCCGACAAAGCTCGAGATCGCCACCGGAGCGGTATAGGTTTTCGTGTTCGACAAGATGGCCGCGAACAGGAACTCGTTCCATGAGGTGAGGAAGGCGAAGATCAGGGAGGCAGCGATGGCAGCCTTTGCCATCGGCAGGATGATGTATCGGAAGGTCTGCCATTCGGATGCGCCATCGACCATGGCGGCCTCCTCGATTTCTGAAGGGACCTCGTCGAAGAAGTTCTTCGTCATCCACAGCACCACGGCGACGCTGAAGACGCTATGGCTAATGGCGATCGCGCTGAGGCTGCCGAGCATCCCGGCCTTCTGGTAGAGGAAATGATAAGGAATGATCAAAGCAACGGGCGGCATCATTCGAAACGATAGCATCCAGTACGACCATAGCTTCGAGCTGCGCTTACGTCGGCCGGACAGCGCAAATGCACCAAGAGTGCCGATGCAGACCGCGACAACGGTGGACACGCTGGCAACGATCAGGCTGTTGCCGAGGTAGAGTAGGAATTTGGAGGACCCGCTCAACACGTTGACGTAGTTGATCATGGTCGGTTTGAAGCCAAAAAAGGTTGGTGGCCAGGTGAAGATGTCGCCGCGCATTTTGAGCGAGATGACCACCACCCACGCTATCGGCGCAAGGAAGATTGCGAGAACCGCCAGGCAGGCAGCATAGACGCAGGCGATGCGGAAGATCTTCATGATCACGCTCTCCCTTTCGCGATACGTTCGTTGAACTTGATCAGAATGAGCGCCAGGGTGGCGACGACGATTAGCATCACGGTCGCCAAGGCGGCCCCGTAGCCCATGTTGAAGAAGCCCATGGCCTGCTGATAGACGAGATAGGATAGGGTTTCCGTACTGTCTCCCGGGCCGCCGCCGGTGGTTGCATAGATCACATCGAAGACCTTCAACGCATCGATGACGCGGAACACCAGGACTGTCGAAATGATGGGCATCAATAGCGGCAGGGTGATTGCGGTGAACCGGCGGATCGGACCGGCACCATCGAGCTTGGCCGCTTCATAGAGATCGCGCGGAATGATCTGCAGGCCGGCGAGGCAGAAGAGAACGACAAAGGGAATCCATTGCCACGAGACGATGATGACCACCGCATGTATCGCAAAGGCGGGGTTGGACAGCCACAACGGAGGCTCGCTCCAGCCGGCCAGCTGCAGCAGGTATTTCGCGAGACCAAAATCGTCCGAAAGGAACAAGCGCCAGATCATGCCAGCAAACACGGGTGCGATCATCATCGGGGCGAGGAACAGTGTCCGAATGAGAGACAGCCCGGGAAGGCGGTGGTCAAAGAGAAGGGCGATAGCGACACCGGCGACGATCTGGAGCGCGACGCTCTCGATGACGAAGGCAATCGTGACGCGAAGCGCATGCCAGAAGGCAGGATCTTGGACGATGGTAACGTAGTTCGATAACCAGACGAAGCGGTACATCGCCATCTGCGTCAGGTTGAACTCGAAAAGGCTTGTCACGAGCAGGCCAAGAAGGGGCAGGCCGATCAGCAGCACGCTCATGACCCCTGCCGGAATGAGAAACAGGTTGGCTGTATTAGAAACGCGCCTTGGGCGCGCTTCCTCGTTGTCAGCGTCGATAGCCGATGTGATGACAGGTATGGTCATTGGTCGCTTTCGCGCTGAAGTCGGTTTTACTTGACGGGATAGCCGGCGGCGACGATCGCCTTACGGATCTGTTCGTTCGCCGTCTTCAGTGCATCTTCCGGAGTGACCGTTCCCAATGCCGCACTATTGAGCTGGAGCCCGAGGGCTTCGACGATCTGCGGCCAGAACGGATAACGCGGCCTGAAGTCGGGCGAGACCTGGCCGGCTTGCTCGGCCTTGTCGACAACCGGCATCCACGGGAATTTGGCCTGTACAGCCGCGTCGCGCAATGCTGAATAGCGCATCGGTGTGCCGTTCAGCAGGGCAAGCTTTGTCTGGACCTTGGCGCTCGACAGCCACTTGATGAAGGCCCAGCTGTTCTCGACCTTCTCCGTCTTGGCGTTGATCGCCATGCCGAAACCGCCGAACGGATAGACCGGCTTCTGCGATGCCTCGAGCCTCGGCATCGTCGTATATCCCACTTTGCCGGCAACCGACGAAACCTCAGGCTTCACAAACTCCGTACCATTGACGGAAAAGGTGGCAGCCATTGCAATCTTGCCGGTCTGCATGGCAATCGTCTGGTCCGGACGATCGTGTCCGATCGCGCCGTTCGGCGCCGATTTCAGCCAACCGATGTAGTTCTTAAGAACCTGCGCTGCCACAGGCGAATCCAGTGTTGGTGTAAAGTCGGTCGGGGCGTCTTTCAGGATTTTCCCGCCGGCGCCTGCATAGGCAGCCAGGAACCATGTCGCAAAGGATTCGCCGCGCTTGTAGGGCATGTCTATGCCGTACTGGTTCTTGTCTTTTGCTGTCAGCTTTTCGGCAGCAGTGTTGATATCCGCAAAGGTAACGGGCTCGGCAAGGCCAGCCTGTTTGAAAAGGTCGGTGCGGTAATACATCAGGAAATACGTGGCGGTGACCGGAAAACTCCAGGTCTTTCCGCCTTGCTTGGAGACCGCATCGAAGGCGCCCGGCAGGACGTCCTTCAGATCGTCAGGTGTGATATCTCTGGCGATCAGGTCATCCAGTGGCCTGACATAGGCGTTCTTCGACCACTCGCCGAGCCAGACGATGTCCTGGGCATAAACGTCGGAATTAGCTGTACCGCTGACGAATTCTGCGGTGGAGCGCTGGCGAAGTTGGTCGTAGGGAAGGATCTGAAGATCGACGGCAATGCCGGTCTCGGCGGTAAATTCTGGCACTAGCGCCTCGATCAGCTTGAAGCTGGAGACCGCCGAAACGGTGATGCTGCCCTTGCTTTGTGCGAGAGCGGCCGTGGAGGTCATCAACGTCGCGGTCAGCGTAGCAGCTGCGATCAGTCCAAACGTCTTCCTGCGCTTAATTCCAGATATCATTGTCCGTTCCCTTTTTTGCCTGAGCGTGCCTGACGCCACCCATGGCCATTGATGCGAAAGCCTAGACCAACTAATTTGCGATGCAAGACACAATGTGAATATTGCATTATAATTTCGATATCACATTGAAACATAGACATATTAACAACAACGGGGATTTTGATGAGTCCGAAAATGGCGAGCACTAAGGTTGCTCCGAGGCGTTTACGGGGAAGCATGCATGAAGATGTCACAGGCCTCGTTCGTGATATGATCATCCGTCATGAACTGAAGCCGGGACAGTGGATCGGCGAGGCTAAACTCAGTCAAAAGTTGGGAGTGTCTCGAACGCCGCTCCGGGAGGCGCTGAAGGCACTTGCCGCCGAAAAGCTTGTAGAACTCCATGCGTTCCGCGGTGCTGCCGTGACCGATCTCTCGCCAGACCAGGTGGTCTATCTTTTTGAAACTCAGGCGATCCTTGAAAGTCAGGCGATTGAACTGGCGTGTGCGCGCGCGACCGATCAGGAAATAGCCGCCTTCGCCAAGCAGCACAGACGCATGGTCGGTTTCTTCGAAAAGGGAGATAGGAGATCCTATTTTGCGCTAAACCAGCTGTTGAATACTGCGGTTGTGGGCATGTCGCACAATCCTGTACTGATCGAGATACATGCCTCAGTAATCGTTCAAGTCGAGCGAGCAAGGTTTAAGGCTTTGGATATAGGCGATCGTTGGAAGCAATCTGCGGATCAGCACGAAGACATCTTAGAAGCGCTCGAGAAGAGAGACGGGAAGCGGGCGGCGCTTCTCATGCGCGAGCATGTCCTTCAAACAGGGAACTCTGTTCGTGCTTCACTTGCGTCGTCCCAAATGGCACTTGCGCCAACCGGCGGTCGACGAAGCCGTGTATCGGCAGATAGCATTGACTAGTAGGTTTGTTCAGCCAGTTAATAAGCTTCTTACTGAAACAATACGTCCACGCTTTCCTGATGCGTAGATATTGGCGGTCACCCTTGGTATCGAGTTCGAATGCCATCACAAGCATTTTAGCTGTCACTACCCGCAATCGGCCGAAAGGGGTCATTTGGCGCCGGATCAAGCGCCTCGAAAGCTAGCATTCGCGACCGACTTTTGCGAAGGATCGGTCACCGGAAGTGACCGTTCTAAACCGTTCCACTATTGCTCGCTAGACTGCCGTTCACTTTTCTTCTTCATTGCCTAAACCTGTATCGACAGAAGCCGTAGAGAGCCATCGCGCCACATGTCATATCGCACCATCCTCCCGCAGCTCATAGCGGCAGCCCTGATCCTTCTTGGTCCGCCACTTGCGTTCGCAGAGGAGCCGGCCTTGCCGCCAGGTGCCGAGACCACGGGTAACGCGCTGCCCAGCGAAATCATGCTACGCGCGGCACCCCTGATGCAGGCGGGCAGTGGTGACGAGGCGACGTTCTGGTTCTATGCCGGACAACTTCGCTGGCGCTCACGCCTGAACGCCAACCCAGCTCAGGACCCGACCGGCGAACCCGCTCTTTTCTCGTCGCTGTTCGATACACTCGGGCCGCCCGTCAATGCTTGGGCCCTCGGCGATATCCCCAAGCTCCAGCGGACGATCGACGCCGTGCTGCTTTGGGACGAACGTTATCCTGATCCTTCGCTGGATCCGGTTATACACGAGCAGATGCGGGCAGGGCTGACGGCCCTTCGCGACCAGATTGGCCGAGAAGCGGACATGATCAGAACTGAGCGGGCCTCAAAGGGTCTGGAGAACCGATGATGCTATGCTTGAGGTGTTGCATCGACATGGAACGCTTGTCCCGCCTGCTGCTCGCCTCCGTTATGATGCTTGCCATCTCCGGACCCGCATCGGCGCAGGATGGTCCTGTCGCGGATCCGTTGCGCAGCGGTCTGGAAGGCGCACTGCGCGGCTGCGAGACTTGGGTCCTCGACCCGTCAAGCTGGCTGAACGATCCGACGCGCTTCCTCGCGGCCATCGATCTTGGCAGCGCGGTGTACGAGACCGAGAAACTGCCCGAGCCGCTCCTCCCCCCTGAGCCCCTCCGGCGCGGCAACCGCTACTGGCGGATCAATGCCGGATCCAACGAGGGTTACGCGCTGGTGGTCTCGCGCGACATGCCGATGTGCCACATCACGGGCGGCGGCGGGGTCGACTTCCAGCCGGCGGCCGAAGCCATGGCCGCCTCGCCGGACTTCTCTGATCGCTGGGAGCGCATCGGCGAGGAGCGCCAGGAGGGCATGGTCTCGACCTTTTTCCGACTGCGTAAGGAGCCAAAGCTGGCGCTGGTCCTCAGCCGTGCCGACGCACCGGGTGCACGACGTGACCGCGCCCAGGTGATTGCGACGGCGACCTACGACCTTGGTCGCTGAGGCGACGCAGCTTCGTCCGGCCAGCGTGGTGGAAATGGTAAAACAAGAACCTCACCGCCCGGCGGGATCGGTCTCAAATGGCGCAGGACACGGTCATAGTGATGGTCGCTCGGCGAGTAGCGCAACTCACCATGTCCGACAACGGACCCGTCTTCGTTTGTGGCTCGCAGCCATAGGACCAGCGTGCCATCTGGCTCGCGATGCGCTGAGCCGATCGACGCTTCTCCGGGAGAAGGAGCCGGCGCATGCTCCTGCAAATTGGCTCGCCGGTTGGCGGACACCGCCAACGCTTCCAGCACTGCGACGAAACGTGGTCTCGGACAATCGGAGCCAACCTCCTGCAGGACGTCGTCGCCATCGAACAGGGCGACGCTGCACAGTTGGTCGGTCGGCTCGCCGATCATTGGCGGATCGGGATCCGGCATGATCCAGACCTCGTTTCCGGACGCGATCACGTTGCGCCGCTCGTCATCCGAGATGGCATCGGTGCGTTCGCTTTCGATCTTCACCGAGCCTCCCGCATCGGTTAGACGGGTCGTTGCCTGCCGGATCGTCATGAGGTCGAGATCAATGACGATCCATCGAGCCAGCGGCGACAGGACGTTGCCGGTCGCGACCAGCATCCCGCGACGGGGCAGTTCACCGGCAGGATAGGCGAGACGGACGCCCGCGCGGCTGGTGCGTGCCGGCGAGGCGATCTTTGCGTCGGCGTAACCGGGCTCGTGCGCCTCCGCTGCGACCGGCAAGACGAGAAGGAGTACGAGAAGCTCCAAGGTGCCCAGCCGTCGTAAACGGTCAAGCACTCCTACGCGCCACTTGGTTCCAGCCTTGGTCCGGTATGCGCCCGCCCTGCTGCCTTCCATTAGCGAGCCTGCTTCAGTTCGTTTCGCTCCGGCGATCCTATCAACGCTGGTCCTAGCCGTCATCCATACATGGTCAGCAATCCGGGTAGTAGGGGCTGACCTCGACCAAACAACCGAGGCGCTTGCCGAGTTCCTGCCCAAGCGCCGTCATGCCGTCGGGATCGCCGTGCTGTGCCAGGAACACAGACTGGTTGTCCGCGCCGGGTGCATGCGTGTAACAATGGGCATGAAGCGACGAGCCGCCCCCGCCCTTGGCCGGCGTCATACGAATGACCTCAAGATGCAGAATGTCGGTGCGGGGCATGACAAAGAGCTGATCCGAAACCACAATCAGCGCTTCTCCGTCTGCTGACAGCCCAAGCATTCGCTGCCGGTCCTCGACCAGGTCTTCTGGGTCGCGCACATATTCGAGCTCTGTCTCGCCCGGCGCAAGGCGGCCAGCATGAGCCATGCGCGCTGTCCCGACATCCCCGTCGAACGCGAGAGGCATGAAGCCTGTCACCCATTCTCTTTCTATTGCGCTTAGAGGTAGGCGGAAGCCCGTCGTCAGCGTCACGTGGCAGGCGGTCCTGAGGCGAGGGTCGCGATCCTCGGAAGGGTTTTGCAGATCTTGCGATTGCCACTCCGGCGGCCAGGCTGTCAGCGAGACCTCAGCCAGCCCCGACCGCCACGCGGCGACGATGGTATTCCATCGCTGACCGACCGGCGTGGGGCCGAGCGATGCCGTCAGATTGTCGGCGACGCGCCGAAGGTTGGCGTGCGCGTCGTCTTCGAACCACGCAAGGGCGGTGAAACGGCTAATCGGGAACTGGGATGGGATGCGCTCAAAGGCGCTTGCCGTCCAGGGCGCAAGTGCGCCTGGTAGGGGTTCGGCGTCGTTCAGGACGAGCGCTGGCCATTTGTACATAGGATCGGGCAGAACGCCGCAGCGCGCCAAGACCTCCGTGCGCGTTTCGTGACGCGGTAAGCACCAATCGTCCGCAAGGCAGAGGATCGGGTTCATGCCATCGGCAAGTAATGGAACCTCCGCCGACACGGGACCGTCAGGCCAAGACGTCAGCGGCACCAGTGCGGCCTGCGTGCGGCGAAAGAGGCGGTTCAAAAATCGTATCACGGCCTCCGTTATGTTCGCCGCTCACCAACGTGTCCAGTTAGAATACATGATACGCGCTGGCCATGTCCAAGTCCCAAACGTCTTGCCCATAAGTGGACCGAAAACTATTTCGGATCAGAGGGAGTGAACCTCCGGAACAGATTAGACTGCTCACGGCCCCTACCGGTCATTTCGAGTGCAAGTGATTACTGGGTTAGATGATTTAATGGGAATATAGCGACAGGGTCGGCGGTTCGATTCCGTTCAAGGCAACGAGTACTGATGCGCGTGCAGCACCTGCGAGACGGCCTGTTGGCCGCCCCGAGATCCGTTAAACGCTATTTTGCAAAGCCGGCCCGGATATTTGCACCAACAGAGACGGTCGCAGTTTCAGGGACGTCAATATAGCCAACTCCGCCCTTGATGATCATCTCAGTTCCGAAGGGCTTTGAGTATTCCTGAACGAGTCGCAGGATACGCTCGGCATTCTCCGGCGATGGCTTCATCGGAATGTTCATACGCGACCAAGGCCGCTCCCTGCCTAGCCCAAGGTCGGTCGGATGAATTCTAATCTGAGTCAGGCGACCGTCCTTGTAGTCAACCTCAGCAAGATAGGCCATCAGATTGATATCCTGCTGCAGCCACTGTTCGCCGACTTCACCGTCCTCGATATAGGTCTTGCCGTCTCCACCGTCCGGGGTGCCATCGGCGCCAAAACGATGGACAGAGAGATTACCGAGATTATAGAAAATCGGACGGCCCTTGTAGATCTCGATCCCTTGCATGGTATGGTTGCCTTGGCCATGAAAGACATCAAGGCCATTGTCGATCAGCTCATGAGCAAGGCGGACCGCATAGTCGGTTGGATAGTGATCCTGCGAATAAGCCTGGAAAGCATACCGGTTTTCGTGCATGTGCATCGAAAAGATCGCGAAGTCAGCATATTCTTTGGCACCGCGAACCGCCAGCACCTGAGCTTGCTCGTCCTTCGGGTCCATGGCGTATAGATAGTTGCCGGGCTTGTCGCCGAGAACATAGTTTTTGCCTTGAAGTTCGACAAAGTCCGGTTTGTCCCTGGGGATGTCTATCGGCCGCGTGACGTTAGGCTCAGTCCGGCGGGCCACAACGGAGTCGCGGATCGCCTTCAACTCCGCCAGTTGCTCGGCTGTCACCGTCATGCTTTGAGTGAGCTTCAGTGTATTCAATCCCCACTGCTCAGCGCCTTCGTTGCCCTTTTTGTCGCGCGCCGTCTCGGACGATGACGCAACAGGTCCCACGGGAAGCGCGTAGACCATCGCGACGCGGCCCTGTTCTAGCTCTTGGAACACCGGCTGGCGCGCAACGGTCAAGTTGGGACCATAGCCGCCGACCTTGATGCCGGCCTCTTCCATGATCTTGAGGGTCGATATCATTCCCGCTTCGCCACCGGCAGCCTCCCCGGCGCCCATCAGGTCAAAACCGAGATCGGCCCAGTCCGCTGCCAGTTCTTTCGGTGCCCAGTTGTTGCCATAGCCGTTAGGGCCTGCCCAGAAACGACGATCGACGATGAACACTTCCGCATTGCCGATGGTTGTGTCGGCATCGCGCAAGACGGATTTCAGCTCTGGGCTGATCCGCTTGCCCATTGGCTCCTGCATCAGTACGTCACCGGCGAGCGCCAGCGTATAGTTTCCCGTCAACTTGTTGCGCAGTTCCTTGGTCAGGTCGCGGGCTACAAAGCTGTCGGGATCGGTGCGGGTGCGTGAAGACTGTGCGTGGGCGGTGGTCGCCACGCTGCAGACGGCTGCCGATGTTGCGAGGAGATAGATGGCAAGGTTTTTCATTCAATGTTTCCTTGATTGCAACGCTGGTTGATTACGCCACGACGCTCCTGTTGGTTGCGAAGTTTGGATTACCCGTTGGTAGCGGTCGGAAGATCGTGTCGATTGAACACGCTATGATCACCAGTCTTCGTAAGTCTGTTGCATCCGGTTCAGCCCGGCAGCTGGCTTTTCGCAATAGACGTGTCAAGCGCCTCGTATGCGTCGAGGCCAATCGTCTCGTAGAGCTCGGCTCGGGTCTGCATTCTCGAGAGCATGTTTTCCGTCGTGCCGGCGAGCGCCAGATCCTTGTAAAGCTTCTGCTGGGCATGGTTTGCCACCCGCAGCGAAGAAACCGGCCAGATGACTATCCGATAACCAAGCGTTTCCAGCTCCTCAGCCGTCATGGGTGGCGAGCGGCCGAACTCGGTCATATTGGCTAACAGCGGAACTCCTTTCATTGCCTCAGAAAACTCTGCAAACATCGCTTGCGAGGTCAGTGCCTCGGGAAAAATCGCATCGGCCCCTGCCTTGACGTAGAGCCTTGCCCGATCGATGGCCCGTGCAAGACCTTCCTCCGCAACCGCGTCGGTTCGGGCAAGGATCAGCAACGACCGCCGAGCACGGGCTGCCGCGGCAACCTTCGCGGCCATGTCTTGAGCAGGCGCTAGCTTCTTGTCGTTCAGGTGGCCGCATTTTTTTGGCAGCAGCTGGTCTTCTATCTGGATGGCGGCAGCTCCGGCGTCCTCAAGGCTTCGAACGGTGTGCATAACGTTCAGCGCTTCACCAAACCCGGTGTCTGCATCGACCAGCAGCGGCAAGTCGCTGGCACGTACGATCTGTCGGGTGAAGAATAGGACGTCTTCGAGCGTCAGAATGCCGAGATCCGGCATGCCCATCGAAGCACTCATGGCCGCGCCTGAAAGGTATAGTGCCTGAAATCCTGCTTGCTTTGCCTGCAGGGCAGCGAAACCATTATGAGCGCCTGGCATCCTGACGATGGCAGGTTTATTTAACAACTGTCTTAGACGCACTCCGGCAGAACTGGTTTCGAGGTCATTTCCGACGAGATATGGCATTGGACGACCTCAATCCGGCTCAGTGATTGCTTCCTCGCGCCAACGTCTAAACCGAGGCATGAGAAGCGGAACCAGCAATACTAATGCAGCCATCACCCACAGGACGATCGCGATAGGGCTGGACCAGAGGATTGCGACGTCCCCCGCCGATAGCGAAAGCGCGCGCCGAAGGCTCTGCTCGAGGATCTTGCCAAGCACTAGGCCCAGGATTAGCGGCGCCATCGGCACTCCGAAGCGTCTCAGGAAGTATGCGCCGACGCCAAGAGCCACCATCAGCACGAGGTCGAACGTCGTAGACTTTCCTGAATATACCCCGATCGTGCTGACCACGACGATAAATGGTACGAGAACCCAGGCTGGGACGGAGAGCATTCTGGCAAACAGCCCAACCAGCGGGATGTTGATGGCCAGCAGAATAACGTTGCCGATGAACAGTGAAGCAATCAAACCCCAGACGAGATCTGGCTGAGAGCGGAATAGTGCAGGCCCGGGAGTGATATTGTAAAGGGTCAAAACGCCCAGCATGATTGCTGTGGTTCCAGAACTTGGGATACCGAGCGTTAGCATCGGGATGAAGTTGCTGTTTGAAGCGCTGTTGTTTGCAGCTTCCACGGAGGCGAGCCCGCGCATGTCGCCTTGGCCGAAACGGCTGCCCTCCGGGTCGGTACGCTCAACGACGCGTTTTTCCGTCGTATAGGCTAGCGCCGAGGCGACGGTGCCGCCTGCACCTGGAAGAATGCCGACAAAGAAACCGATCAGCGAACCGCGCATTGTCGCTGCATTTGTGAATTTCATTTCGGCACGGTTGAACAGTGGCCGGCCGAGCTGCTCGATGCGTGGCGCTGCTCCACCCTTCATGCTTTCTAGCATGATCAACAATTCGCTGATGGCGAAAAGCCCAATCACGACCGTCGCGAATTGGACGCCGTCGACCAGGTTCGGTGAATCGAAAGTGTAGCGATAAACGCCTGAGTTGGCGTCGATGCCTATGGTCGATATCCCGAGGCCAAGCATGATTGCGAGCAGTGCCTTTACGGGTTGATCCGTAAGCAGCCCAGTCAAGCATGCAAAGGCGAACACCATCAGTGCGACATATTCGATAGGCCCGAAGGCCAACGCCCACCTCGCCAGAAGAGGCGCGGCAATCACGATGCCGAGTGTGGCAATCGCCGAGCCAACGAATGAGGTCCAGGCAGACAGCGAAAGCGCTATGCCAGCTTTTCCCTGCCGGGCTAGGGGATACCCCTCAATCGCAGTCATGACAGCAGACGCTTCGCCTGGGACATTAAGCAGGATCGCGCTGATACGCCCACCGTATTCGGATCCGATGTAGATTGCTGCCATCAGAATCAGCGAAGATTCGGGCGTCAGGCCGAGTGCGAAGACGACCGGCACCAGCATCGCAACGGCATTAATTGGCCCAAGCCCCGGCAAAACGCCGACCATGGTGCCGACGATCGCGCCGATGGCGGCTAGAAGCAAATTCGTCGGGGCAAGCGCGATTCCGAAACCGTGCGCCAGATAGGAGAGCGTTTCCATCAGATAAATCCTCCGAACGGGCCTACGGGCAGAATGACGTCGAGCAGTTTGTCGAAAAGCAGATAGGAGGATATTGCCAGCGCCGCACCGGTGATAAGCCCTTGCCACCACGACGCTCCAAACACCATGGCGATCGGAACCATCAACACTGTCGTTGATAGTACGAAGCCGAGTGGTTGAAACAGCAAAGCATAGGCCAGCAGGCAGCCGGAGAGGATGAGGATCGGGCGACTGATGCCCGATCCTTCCTCAGTGTTCGCTTCACCCGGTTTCAAAACCAGGATGATGCCGCAGACTGCGATGGCGGCAGCTGCCATCAACGGGAATGCGCGGGGTCCAACGGGCTCGTATGCAAACGGCGCCTGCAGGCCATAGCCGAAAATGACCATCACGGCCGCTAACGCGATCGCGGCTAGTCCGAGGAAGCGGTCCTGGGTCATGTATGCAGCCCTACTTGGTTGCGAGGCCGAAATCGGTGGCAAGCTTCTTGTACGCGGCGACTTGGCTGTGGACGAAAGCTGTCGTCTCCTCGGCAGTCATCGGCAGCGTAAACAGGTTGCGCTCCTGTAGAAGCTTGGCGTAATCGGGCGACTTCATCGTCGTGGCAAAGGCATCCGCCCACCACTTGTAGTCGGCATCGCTGACGTCGGGTCCGACATAGAAGCCGCGTGCAATCGGCCACTTTATGTCAAATCCCTGCTCGGCTGCGGTTGGTACCTCAGCCAGCTTGCCAGGGAGGCGCTGTTCGGAGAAAATCGCAAGCAGCTTCAAAGGTGCCCCGCCGTCGATTGCCGCCTGGCTGTCGCCGACATCGTTCATGCAGACATGGACGTGCCCACCTTGCAGTGCCGTCGCGCAATCACCACCGCCCTCGAATGCGACGAAACGCATCGTCTTGTAGTCGATACCGGCTGCGCGGGCCGTAAGCGCGGCTTTCATCCAATCCTGGCTGCCGATCGTTCCGCCTGCACCGATGATTACCGATGCTGGGTCGGCCTTGATCGCCGCCATCAATTCGGTGAGTGACTTATGGACGCTGTCCTGCTGAACCACCACGGCACCGTAGTCGGTACCGATGTTGGCGACCCAGCGGACATCCTTTTCGGTGTAGGCGCCGAACTTGCCCTGGGCGATATTGAGAAGCGATCCGGCAGAAAACGCGATGATCGTTCCTGCTTCCGCACGCCGCTGGCCGACGATTGAATTGTAAGCGACGGCGCCAATGCCACCCGGCATGTATGAGACGCGCAGTGGTGCCTTCAGGGCGCCTGAGTTCTGCAGTGAGGCCTGGGCCAGTTTGCAGGTGATATCAAAACCGCCGCCTGGCTGTGCAGGTGCGATGCATTCGGGTTTTGCGGGCTCGGTTTTGCCGACCGTCGGAAACGCCAGAACGGCTACGGACGCAAAAGCAGCTGCAATGGTGGCTTGAATACGCTTGGTCATCAACAATCTCCTCCAAGATTTCGCAGACCTCCATCTGCGTGGAAGCGCTATATCGTATCGAAGCTTTCAAACAGCTTTCAACCGGGGATGGGTGAGACGACAGGTAGGCTGATGCTGACCACAAGGCCGCTTCTGTCCGGACGATTGCGGACCTCCATGCTGCCACCGGAAGCACGTGCGACGGTGAGGGCAATTGCTAGTCCAAGGCCGCTGCCATCGACCGATCGCTTGGTCGAGCCACGCCGGAAGCGCGAACCCGCATGCGCGATTTCGTCATCAGCCATGCCCGGGCCTTCATCCATGATCTCGGTAAGGGCCCGATCATTCTCGATTTGCAAGCGGATCGATATGAGCGAGCCGGGTGGCGCATAGGCAATGGCGTTGTCGATTACGTTGACGAGGGCTTCTTGCAGCAGCCCCTCGTTTGCCCGCACGACCACCGTGGCATCCGGCGGCTCGAACACGCAGTCCATCCGCCGGCTGCGAATACGTGACCACAACATACGCACCGTCTCGGCGATCGTTTCCTCAAGCGCGATCTGCTCTTGTGGATAGGCGTCGTAACCTTGAGAGGTCCGGGCGCGCGCAAGTGCAAGCAACTGGTTGGTGGTGCGGACAGATCGATCCAGGACGTTCCGGGATGACAGCAAGGTCTGCCTGATATCGTCGAGGTTCTGCTGATGCAATGCGACATCCAGCTGTGTCCTCATTATCGCCATCGGCGTTCTCAGCTGGTGCGAAGCATCGTCCAGGAAACGTCGTTGCTGATCAGCTTGCTCGACGTTTCGTTGCATCAACCGATTGACCGCCTCGACCAGCGGCCGCACTTCAAGCGGCAGCGAAGCGACTTCCACGGGCGTCAGGTCGTCAGGTTCACGTTTGTCGATTGCCTCACGCAGCCGATTGAGCGGCTTGACCGCCGCATAGGCTCCTGCGGCAAGGAGCAATACCAGCGCCAGGATAACCAGAAAATCTCGCAACACCGCACGACCGATCAGCTCGTTTTGGAACGCCACTCTCGAGCCCTTTGTCTCGGCAACCTGAATAATGATGTGCGTACCTTCGGGAGCGGTCGGCGAGAGCGGTCGCTTCAGGGAACCGACGCGGATCGCCTGGCCGAGATAGGTATCGTCCGAAAAGCGGATCTCGCCGCTGGTCAGGTCAGGAGGAGGCGGCAACAGAACGTCACCTATTTGCACGAACCCGTCGTCGGTCGTGACGTTGAAGTATACCGCGCCTTGTGCTGTCAACTCGAAGAATTTGAATAGCTGGTAAGGCTGTTCAACACCGACACCACCGCTTTGTGTTGAAACATTGGAGTCGATCGCGCGGATCGCGCCGGCGAGTGAGCGATCATAGGCGCTGTCTGCCAGTTCGTTAATGGTGGTGGCGCTGAACCAGAGCGTTGAAATCATCCCAACGATCAACGCCGGCAGGGTCCATAAACCCAGTGTGACCGCCAGCCGGCGGCCGGGCAGCGCCCCAGCCTTCCGATTGATCACGTTGCATCCACTTCCAGCACATAGCCTAGTCCACGTAGTGTTCGTATGTGTACGGCTTCCCCAAGCTTCTTGCGCAATCGGTGTGCGATCACCTCGATTGCATCAAGTTGGATGTCCGCATCATATGAGAACATCCGGTCGATGATCTTCTGCTTCGACATCGGCTCGCCGGCATGTTGCAGAAGGATGCGAAGCATCGAATGCTCTCTCGGTGTAAGCTCAAGAGGCTCTCCATCGAGAGAGAAGCGTTGCTCGGCCGAATGATAACTCAAGGGACCGGATGCAAAAGTGCCGGCGTTCTTGCCGTGAGCACGTCGAACCAGTGCAACAAGTCGCGCTTCGAGCTCCTCAATAGCGAAAGGCTTGGCCAGAAAATCGTCAGCCCCCTGATGCAGGCTTTCGATGCGCTCGGCCAGAGAATCCCGTGCAGTCAAGATCAGGGCAGGCGTAGTGTCACCCCTTGATCGCATTGCTGAGAGCAGCGACCGCCCGTCCATCTGTGGTAATCCGAGGTCAAGAATGATGGCATCGAATTCTTCCGTCTGGAGACGCTTATTGGCGACAAGGCCGTCTTCTGACCATTCGGTCATGAAGTCGTATCGCTGGCTCAAGGCTTTCATGAGCCATTCCGCCAGCTCGATATCGTCCTCGATCAGTAGTATTTTCACGAGCGTCCTCCAGTGCTGGAGATATGTCCGCATGTCTTCGTAGATGACAAGACCAGAAATTTGGCGAGCTTCACTCTGCCATTCGGCTCATCGGAGGACGTTTAGCAACCGTCCTTGAAATTGCAGAACAGGCAGTATCAAGTCTCATATTCGACCGTTATCTCACGAAGTATATCTTTTCAGACACTTGCTCTATCTGGCCGACCTGTCGCTGGTTAATATTCTTTCAAGGCGAATGAGCGTATCGCTACGGCACCTTTACGCCCTCATGTCGGTCACTGAGGCCACCGTTTCGCCTAACTGAGAGCAGTCATCCTGTTAGCCGGCGCCACCATCATCCCTTTAAACCAACAGCGGTTGTGCCGAAATCTGGAGCGCGCTCAGGACTTCACTTCCGCAAGAGCGCGTCGCAGAGGGGCATCTGAAATCTGGATCGTACCATGAAACGGAATGTCCATATCCAGGACCAGGTAAAAAGCCGTTGCAATCAGACCGGCTGCAACCGCAAAAGACAGAACCACGATCGCATTGCGGGGGGCACGATAACCGAAGCTGCCGAAGATTAGCGTGAGCCAGGCGGCCAGCAGGGCGATTAACGGCATTGGTATTGCACCTTCAGCGTTTTCCACGATACCCCACCTCTGTTCGACCAGCCGGTGATACTGCTGCCGGATGTCGATCAGCAAATTCTGCTGGAAGTCTCCAGACGGCTGGATTGAGAGGAGCGCGTTTCCGACCGCATCGAGCGCACGCCCGGCTTCATCAGGCTTGGTCATGTCAGCTCTGGCGGGATTTTCAACAGCATGCACCAGGTAGTCCTGAAGCCTGTCTCGGGCCTCCCTGCCTGTAAGGCCGTACGTCCGTAACGAGCGGTCGAGTAGGATGATATTGGTCGAGAAAGCATGGACGCTGGTATCGATGCTTTCGTAGGTGTTCTTGGCCGAGTTGATCATAAGACCGAAAACCAGTGACGACATTACAACGAAGATGTTGGCAACAAGCCGGACGACCGCGTTTGTCTCATCGTCGCGGTGCCGGGCGGGCATCTTCGGGGACAGAACCATCGCTCCGTTAGATGCGGCCGACAGGCTAAGGAATATCGTAGCGGCAATCCAAATTTCGTTCATCGATATTCCAGCGCGCATAGATCAGGTATCGCTCTATCCTACCGTATCAAATGCTGTCGAGCCAAGCTGCCTGATTCTTAAGATCCTGCTTCTTATGGATGATGCCTCGGCAGCGAAGAGCCGCAATAGTCCAGCCACGCGCGCAGATCGACTGACAGCTCTGAAGCGATGGCGCTCTCGTTCGAAAAACGCGACATTGGATTAGAACGCGCCGGCCACCGCTATCACTGACTTAAGATGCAAGGGAACGGCTCAAGGCCGCAGCGGGCATTTCGTGTAGGCAGGCGGTCTCAACCCGGTTTCGTCCAAGGGCTTTTGCTCGGTACAGAGCACCATCGGCGCTCGCGAGCATTTCGGCGAGGTCATGGCAGTCCGGTGCCGCAAGACCAATACTGACGGTCGCCTGGGTCTTCAGGCCCTCTGCTTGCGCGGCTGCGATGGCGAACCGGCGTGCGATCACTGAGCCACGACTGAGAGCTTGATGATGGTTGCACCGTGGCAGGAGTGCGGCGAATTCCTCACCACCCAGCCGGACAAGAAGCGCGTCGGGTCCCGCTTCTTCGCGGGCGGTCTCTGCGAACAGCTTGAGAATCTGATCTCCGACTGAATGGCCGTGACGGTCGTTGATCGCCTTGAAGTGGTCGAGGTCGAAGGCAAGCAGGGAGACGGGGTGGCCTTGCCGCTCCCTTATGATCCGAGCTGCCTGCTCAAAAAAGGCGTGGCGGTTCGCAAGCCCGGTCAACTGATCGGTTTGCGACAGGCGGAGCAGGTGCTGCTTCTCCTCCTCTCGAACGATCATCAAAAAGGACATCGGCATCGCTACAGAATACAAGACGGCCTCGTACATCGTCGCCTTTCCGATGGTGGAGAGAATATCTGCCCCGTACCGCTGGAGGAGGATAGGGGCAATGAACGCGCGGCCGAGGTAGAACACGGCATGGACGGCCGAGATCGCTACTGCGATCGGACGTGAGCGCAGTCCCTGAACCGTGCGGCTGCGCAGAAGTATCCACGCTGTCAGGCCGCAGGTCAGCGCGATGGGGAGAGACGAGACATGGTTCCAGAAGGCGGCCGGGAAGTGCGTGCCCGCGATCGCCCAGGCGAGGGCCAGGAAGCTTAGCGCTCCAGCAGACGACCAGACATATCGGTGACCGTCGAGGCCCGCGATGGCGTTTAGGACCAAAAGGTAGCCCAACATCATCAGGATGTTCGTCGCCCCCATGCCGAGCGCGACCGAGATGTGGCTGCGGTTCATTGCAAGTGCGCAGCCGAGAACAAACGCGAAGAGAGCCGCGGCCATAACACCGAGCACGCGTGCGCGACCTGGATGAGCCTGCCTTTCCCAAAGGAGAAGCGAAGCTGACACCAGCAGCGTTCCGATTGTTAAGTACCAGAGAGTTTGTAAATCGATCTGCATTGCTTTGCCTGCCTCGAGTCAAAGCTTACAGGGAGGTGTTTGAAGGATTCTTTACGTAGCCTCCTATGCCGCCGACATGGTTGGCGTAACGTTAAGCGTGGCGTTAAATGCCTGCACTACTGCATTGGGTTGTTTCTCGCTGTCAGACAACTTGCCAGCGAATCGAAAGTGACGGTCGCATCTCCAGCCGCCGCCAGACCCAGGTGGAAGGTGATATCGTTTTCAGTACAGAAAACATCATCGGTTTGCATCCAACCGAGAGCGCCATTGAAGCTGCCCGGCATATAACCAGAATGTCGCCTCGTCATTCCCAACCGCCTGCACCAAGGTAGCCGAGCGAAGCATGATCTCGCTGGGCGGCGCGTTCGCTGCGGCTCGGCGCCCGTGTGGCAAGATTCAACCGTGTTGCGCCGCAACAAAGTCTGGGTCGTGTTTCTGTGAACAGTGGCAGCCTGGTCAGTCTGGCGAGAACGAGCCGACGACGAAGTGGTAGCGCTATCATA
>Ga0308159_1002144_pt1 | contig 23937 bp, 20 predicted proteins | sample PhyCR1_FD_201040 | JGI IMG/M metagenome (GOLD analysis project Ga0308159, IMG submission 201040) | Phyllosphere microbial communities from UC Gill Tract Community Farm, Albany, California, United States - DLSLC.R1 | ecosystem: Host-associated > Plants > Phyllosphere > Unclassified | place: USA...
TGCGGGTTGAAACGGTGCTGCCACCGAACACGGCACCACGCGTAGGCGCCCAGGACCAACGCGCGCTAGCTCAAAGACAAAAGTACCAGGAGCGGACGCGCCTGTCGCTCCCGTCCGACACCCTCCACTCCCACCCCCCTCGCACACTGCCCCCATGCCCAATCCCCGCCCCACCCTCGCCGCCCTTTGCCTCGCCCTCCCCGCCGGTGCTGCCGGCGCTGGCGCTGGCGCCGACAACACCACCAACCCCCTCGCCGCCGAGCGCTGGGAGACCCGCCCCATCGTCGTCGTGGTGCCGCAGGACAGCGATCCCCTGCTCGCCAAGGTGCGCGCGGCCCTGAAGGAAACCGCGGCGCGCGAGGCGTTCCGGGAGCGCGACATGGCGCTCTTCACCGTCGTGGGCGGTGAGGGCCGACGCAATGGGGAACCGCTCGGGCCCGGGCGCACCGCGGCGATGCTGCGGGCGCTGCAGCTGGACGCCCGGGGGCCGGGCACGTTCATCCTTGTAGGCAAGGATGGGGGCGTCAAGATGCGGGAAGAAGGCGCCGGCGTCGATCTGCAGGCGGTGTTCGACGAGATCGACCGCATGCCGATGCGGCAGCAGCAGCAGCGGTAGGGCGGTCAGCCCCTGCGCAGTCCAGGCACGGCGTCCGGGCCCGTGTCCGTGCCGGTACTGGATGCCGGCCCTCCCACCTTCACGCCCCGCGCGAGGCCCCGCTTGAGTTCCTGCAGCAGCATCACGACCTGCCGCGAGGCGTGCCGGCAGCTCTTGAAGGCCTGCTGCGCCAGGCGTTCGTCGCCGGCCTCGGCGTACCGCACCACGTCGGCCGCCTGCTGGTGGAAGTAGCGGTGGCGGCGCGCCATCATGTCGAAGGCGGGCAGGTGGCCGAGGGCGATGCGCCCTGGGCCGTGGAGCCACTGGCCGAGTTCGGAGCGGGTCTCGTCGCGGATGGCGTCGGGGCGCAGGCGCTCGTCGCGGGCGCCGTGCAGCAGCACCTGCTCCAGCCACGGCAGCCAGCGTGCCTGGCCGGCGATGGCGGCGTCGATGTCGACCTCGGCCAGGAGCCTGGCGGCCTCGTCGCTCAACAGGACCAGCTCGCTGGCCCGGCTGTCGTGGGGGAGCGAAGTCCAGTCGTCCTGCACGGGACGCCCGTCGGTCCGGGGCTGGAACAGCCGGCTGAAGAATCCCATGGTGGCAGACAGGGTTGGAACGGAAAGAAGGGCAGCACGACGACTCGACGGCGGGCACTGGAAGAAACACACCGTACTGTCGCGTTGGCGATATTCTAAATGCCATCATTGATTCTCAAAATTTGATAAATCAATCGAACATGCGCTGGTCGTAAGGGTGCTTGACCGCATGGCCACAGCGGTTTTGGCGTCGCCGCACAATGGATCGCATGACCTCCACGACGATCACCGCTCCCCTGCCGCCCTCCTCTTCCGTGCCCACGCCCTCCTCTCCGGGTTCTGTCGGTTCCGGCGGACGGCCGGCGCTGTCGATGCTGGACCTGGTGGCGGTGCGCGAGGGCGGCAGCGTGGCCGATGCGCTGGCGCTGGCGCTGCGCACGGCGCAGCATGTGGAGTCGCTGGGCTTCCAGCGCTACTGGGTGGCCGAGCACCACAACATGCCGGGCATCGCGAGTTCGGCCACGGCCGTGCTGGTGGGGCACATCGCGGGGGGCACGCGGACGATCCGCGTGGGCTCGGGCGGCATCATGCTGCCCAACCATGCGCCGCTGGTGGTGGCCGAGGCCTTCGGCACGCTGGCCGAGCTGTACCCGGGCCGCATCGACCTGGGCCTGGGCCGCGCGCCGGGCACCGACGGGCCGACGATGCGCGCGCTGCGCCGCGACCGCGTCGAGACCGAAGAAGACTTCCCGCGCGACGTGTCCGAGCTGCAGCGGCTGCTGGGCCCCGCCCAGCCGGGCCAGCGCATCACGGCCGTGCCGGGTGCCGGCACGCAGGTGCCCATCTGGCTGCTGGGCTCCAGCCTGTTCTCCGCGCAGCTCGCGGCCGAGCGGGGGCTGCCGTACGCCTTCGCCTCGCATTTCGCGCCGCGGCTGCTGCACCAGGCGATCGACCTGTACCGCCGGCTGTTCCGGCCGTCGGCAGCGCTCGCACGGCCCTACGTGGCGATCGGCGTGCCGGTGATCGCGGCTGAATCCGATGCCGAGGCCGAATACCTCGCGAGCAGCACCTACCAGCGGGTGCTGGGCATCCTGACCGGGCGGCGCGGCCTGCTGCAGCCGCCGGTGGAGGGCTACGGGGCCCTGCTGTCGCCGCAGGAGCGCGCGGCGATCGGCGACTTCCTGGCCGCGGGCGTGGTGGGCGGGCCGGAGACGGTGCGGGACGGCCTGCGCGCACTCGCCGAGGCCACGCGCGCCGACGAATTCATGCTGGTGAGCGATGTGTTCGATCCGGCGCTGCGGCTGCGTTCGCTGGAGATCACCGCGCAGGCGCACGCGACGGTCTGACACCGGCAGCGGCTACCATCGTGGCCGGCGCGGCCCTGGCGGGGTGCGCCCCCTCCGATCGACCGCCCCTCCTCCGACGATTCCCGCATGCCCGCGTTTTCTTTCGAAGCCCTGGACGCCCAGGGGCAGACCCGCAAAGGCACCCTCGAAGCCGACAACGCCAAGGCCGCCCGCAGCCTGCTGCGCGCACAGGCGCTGGTGCCGCTGGCGGTGGAGGCGCTCGGCGCCGGCCAGGGCGCGGCGGCCGGCGGGAGCGTGCCAACGGGGCAGCGGCTGTTCACGCGGCCCGTGTTCGGCACGACCGCGCTCGCGGTGTGGACGCGCCAGCTCTCGGGGCTGGTCTCCTCGGGGCTGCCGCTGGAGCGGGCGCTCACCGCACTCGCGGACGAATCGGACGACGATCGCCAGCGCCACCTGGTCGCGACGCTGCGGGCCGAGGTGAACGCAGGCTCGACGTTCGCGCGCGCGCTGTCGGCCCACCCGCGCGAGTTCTCGTCCATCTACTGCGCGGTGATCGGCGCGGGCGAATCCAGCGGCCACCTGGGCCTGGTGCTGGAGCGGCTGGCCGATGACCTGGAAGAGCGCCAGGCGCTGCGCGCCAAGCTGATCGGCGCCTCGCTCTACCCGGCGATCGTGACGGTGATCGCCATCGTGATCGTGCTCTTCCTGGTGGGCTACGTGGTGCCGCAGGTGGCCGCGGTGTTCGCGGGCAGCAAGCGCGCGCTGCCGTTCCTCACGGTGGCGATGCTGGCGCTGTCCGACGCGGTGCGCGACTACGGCTGGGCGGGGCTCGGGGTGCTGGTGATGGCGGTCGTGGCCGGCCGTTCGGCGCTGGCGCGGCCGCAGTTGCGCGAGCGTTTCGATGCCGCCTGGCTGGGGCTGCCCGTGGTGGGCCGGCTCTCCCGCGGCTACAACGCGGCGCGCTTCACGGGCACGCTGTCGATCCTCGCGGGCGCGGGCGTGCCGATCCTGAAGGCGCTGCAGGCCGCCGCCGAAACGCTGGACAACCGCGCGATGCGCGCCGATGCGCTGGATGCCCTGGTACTGGTGCGCGAGGGCGCGCCGCTCGCCTCCGCGCTGGCGCAGAAAAAACGCTTCCCTGGCCTGGTGTCGATGTTCGCGCGCCTGGGCGAGCAGACGGGGCAACTGCCGCTGATGCTGCAGCGCGCGGCCACGCAGCTCTCGGCCGAAGTGCAGCGCCGCGCGATGCAGCTGGCCACCATCCTGGAGCCCCTGCTCATCGTGGCCATGGGCGGAATCGTGATGCTCATCGTGCTGGCCGTGCTGATGCCCATCATCCAGCTCAACCAGTTCGTGAAGTAGGCCGGCGGCACCGGAGCGTGGCCCGGGCGCGTCACCTGTCGCCGAACTTACACCGCAAAAGACGGCGCTTCGACAGGATGGGAGGCTTCTTCTACCTGTCTGGAGTGGCCATGCCCCTGATCACCGGTTCCTCGTTCCTCCGCCGCGCCGCGGTACCCCTGGCCCTGGCGGCCGCGATGGCCCTGGCGGGCTGCGGCGGCTCCGGCGGCCTCGGCACCGATGTACCGGGCCGGCTGGTGAGCCAGTCGGCGCTGGACGGCGCGGCCACCCTCCCGGATGCCGGCGAGCAGTTCCGCATCCTCTACCAATCCACCGACGGCGTCACCGGCAAGGGCACGGTGCAGGTGTCCGGCGCGGTGTTCTTCCCCAAGACGCCGCGGCCTGCCGGTGGATGGCCGGTGGTGGCCTGGGCCCATGGCACCACGGGGGTCGGCGATGCGTGCGCGCCGTCGGCCAATCCGCGCTCGGCACGCGACACGGCGTATCTCGGCGCCTGGCTGCGCGAAGGCTTCGTGGTGGTCGCGACCGACTACCAGGGGCTGGGCACGCCCGGCCCGCACCCGTACCTGCACACCCGCGCCCAGGCCTACAGCACGCTGGACGCGGTGCGCGCGGCGCTCACGCTGCCGGGCGTCGCCAACCAGGTGGTGCTGGTGGGCCAGTCGCAGGGCGGCGGCGCGGCCTTCGGCACGGCCGGCCTCGCCTCCAGCTATGCGCCGGACGTGAAGGTGCTGGGCACGGTGGCCACGGGCACGCCGTACCTGGTGAGCAGCGCGTCCCCGGACCAGGGCTATTCGGACCGCATCGCGCCGCAGGTCGCCTATGCGATGTACACGGTGGTGACGGCGAAGCTGGTGCAGCCGGGGTTCGATCCTTCCACGGTGTTCCTGCCCGCCGCCTTGCCGGCCCTCGAAGCCTCGGCGGACACCTGCGTGACGCCGCTGTTCTCGCGGCTGGTGAGCGAGGGCCGCACCGAGCGCAACACCTACCAGCCGGGCGGCCAGAAGCGCCTGTTCGAGCTCGTCGCCCCGGTCACCGCCTATGCCACGCTCAAGCTCGACCAGCCGGTGTTCATGGGCATCGGAGGCAAGGACGTGGACGTGCCCACCGCCATGCAGCAGGCCCTGGTGCGCGACGCCTGCCAGGCCGGCTCGCGCATCGATGCGCACGTCTACCCCGACATGGACCACAGCGGCACGGTGAACGCCTCGCTGCAGGACTCGCTGCCCTTCGTGCGCAACCTGCTGGCGGGCAAGGCCGTGCCGTCCACCTGCGGCCAGTAAGAGCAGCTCACAGAACCCTTCTGGCGTCGTTGCCGCATCTTGTCGTACTACTCCGTACTGCCTGCGATGCGGCGCCTCGCCAGAACCGCTTCGCTGGGTTCCGTGAGCTGCTCTCATCCGCGCGTACAGCGCGTACCATGGCGGGCGCCGCAGCTTCCTTCCTGACGCCCGATGCCTGCCACCCTGGACGACAAGCTCGTCGTCGCGATCTCCTCCCGAGCCCTCTTCGACTTCGAGGAAGAGAACCGCCTGTTCGAATCCGGCGACGAGGCCGCCTACATGCGCCGCCAGCTGGAGCTGGTGCAGCAGCCGGCGCGCGCCGGCATCGCCTTCCCGCTGGTGCGCAAGCTGCTCGGCTTCAACACCGCGCAGGCGCAGCGCGTGGAGGTGGTGGTGCTGTCGCGCAACGACCCGGCCAGCGGCATGCGGGTGTTCGCCTCGGCGCACGCGGCGGGCATGCACGTCGAGCGCGGCGTGTTCACGCGCGGGCGCGACCCGTTCGCCTACCTGCGGCCGCTGGGCGCGCACCTGTTCCTCTCGGCCAACGAGAAGGACGTGCAGCAGGCGCTGAACATGGGCTTCCCCGCGGCGCGGGTGATGACCGATTCCACGCCCGCGGGCGACCGCTATCCGCACGAGGTGCGCATCGCGTTCGACGGCGACGCGGTGCTGTTCTCCGACGAGGCCGAACGCATCTACCAGCAGGGCGGCCTGCCGGCCTTCCACGAGCACGAGGTGACCAAGGCGGCCCTGCCGCTGGCCGGCGGCCCATTCAAGCCGCTGCTCGCCGCGCTGCACCGGCTGCAGCAGCAGGCCGATGCGTCCGAGACGATGCGCATCCGCACCGCGCTGGTCACGGCGCGCAGCGCCCCGGCGCACGAACGTGCCGTGCGCACGCTGCTGGACTGGGGCATCACGGTGGACGAGGCGATGTTCCTCGGCGGGCTGGAGAAGGGCCCGTTCCTGCGCGAATTCGAGCCGGACTTCTTCTTCGACGACCAGCGCAGCCATGTGGCCTCGGCCGCGCGGCATGTGCCCGCCGGCCACGTGAGCGCGGGCATCGCGAATCTGCTGCAGGGCGAGGAACCTCCGGCCGCCGCCGCCATCCCACCCTGATGCGCATCCGTACCCGACCGCATCCCGCCGCCGCCCTGCACCGGCACCTGTCCGCCCTGGTGCTCGGCCTGGCCGCCACCGCCGCCGCGTGGGCGGCCCTGTCCTCTCCCGCTTCCGCCACGGAGGCGTCGCCGAAAGCCGCCGCCAAGGCACCGCCGGCCGCTGCGGCCCCGGCGGAGCCGGCGGCCAGCCAGCCGCTCAGCAAGGGCGAACTCAAGGCGATCCGCGAATTCCACATGCTGGATTTCAACGGCGACGGCAAGCTGAGTCGCAAGGAAGTGGCCATCGTGCCGAAGGTGGCCGCCGCCTTCGACGACGCCGACACCAACCACGACGGCTATGTGACGCTCGACGAAGTGCGCGCCTACGCCGTCAAGTACCGCGCGGAGCGCGACCGTACCAGGGCTGCGGCGGCCGCGGCGGAGGCTCCCGCATCCGCACCGGTACGCCGGTGATCCGGGGTGTCCTCGGCCGTGGGATCAGGCCCCGCCCGTGCGCTTGATCTTCGGATCCGAATAGGTGAGCGGCTGGTTCTTCTGGTCGCGGGCCATCTGGTCCTGCGGGTTGTTCTTGTTGAGCTCCTGCGCCATCTCCACGGCCGAGCCGCTGGCGCGCCACATCGACTGGATGAACTCCAGCAACTGCTTGTAGATGGGTTCGGGCGGCGGCTCCTTGGCCTTCTCGGCCTCTTCCTTGGCCTTCTTCTCGACCTCGGTCCAGTCGCGGTTGGACAGGTCCTTGTCGGACGGCTTGTCCGGCTCGCGGAGCGTGACGCCCTCGCCCAGGCGGTCGGCGGATTCCACCGGCATCACCCCGCTGACGGGCCTGACCGGCACCGCGCCGGAGGCGCCGGTGGAATACAAATCGGCGCCCTGAGGACGCCAGTTCGGCGATCGGTCGACAGGTGGCATTTGCATGGCAGGCTTCCGTAGGGTTGGCGAGGAACGAGCGGGCGGAGTTACTCCCGTCTCGTACATCCATAACGGCAAAAAAAAGGGGGAATTAAGGCCTTTTTTCGCCTTTCGGCGAATTTAAGGGTTTTCCCCTACCGCATCCAGCCCCGCCGCCCCCTGGCAGGCTGCCTTCGACCCGTGCCGGGGCCTGGTCCCTCAGAGGAACCGCTCCAGCAACCGGCGGGAGGCCCGGTCGAGCGCGGCCACGTCGGGCACGCGGAACTGCACGCCGTCGGCCGACGCGATCAGCAGCGCGCTGCGGCTGCCCAGGCGGCGGATGTCCTCCTCGCCCTTGAGCACCAGCTTCGCGGGCCCCCGGTCGGTCTCCAGCGTCCAGGTGCTGGGCGTGGTGAAGCTCGACACCGCTTCGATGCGCGTGATGGTGGGCACGAACTCCCGCGTGGCCAGCTCGTCTTCGATCAGTGCGCGCAGGGCGGGCTCGATGCGGTCCAGCCGGTCGATCCAGAGCAGTTCGTGGCCGTGCTGGCCCACGAGGGAGAGCCCCTCGCCGGGCGCCGCGATCGGGAAGGCCCGCACCGGGGTGACGGCCTCGTGCACCGTGCCGTCGGCCAGCGTGAGCACCAGCCGTCCGTGGGCGTCGCGCTGCAGGCCGAAGGTGGGGAAAGCGGGGGCAGCGGAAGATGGGGTCATCGGTCGAGGGCGCGAGTGGCGCCGGCAGCGAAGGGATCGGAAGACGGGAAGGCGGCAGGCCGGATCCGGGTCACGGTCAGGCTCATGACGCCCCCGCCGGATGGGAGGGATGCAGCAGCGAGCTGTCCACCACCACGAGGCCGGACGCCTGGGCGTCTTCCTCGGCGCGGCGGGCCTGGGCTTCGTAGAGGCGCCAGTAGGCGCCCTGATTGTCCATGAGTTCGTCGTGCGGGCCGACCTCGACGATCTCGCCGCGGTCCATCACCACCAGGCGGTCGGCCTTGCGCAGCGTGGAGAGCCGGTGGGCGATGGCGATGGTGGTGCGGCCCTGCACGAGGTTGTCGAGCGCCTTCTGGATCTCCTTCTCGGTTTCCGTATCGACGGCCGAGGTCGCCTCGTCGAGGATCAGGATGCGCGGGTCGATCAGCAGCGCCCGCGCGATGCTGATGCGCTGGCGCTCCCCGCCCGAGAGGCCCTGGCCGCGCTCGCCCACCAGCGAGTCGTAGCCGTGCGGCAGGCGCAGGATGAATTCGTGCGCATGGGCCGCGCGCGCGGCCGCGACGATCTCCTCGCGCGAGGCGTCGGGCTTGCCGTAGGCGATGTTCTCGGCAATGGTGCCGAAGAACAGGAACGGCTCCTGCAGCACCAGGCCGATGTGGCGGCGGTAGTCGGCCACGCTCAGGCGGCGCACGTCCACGCCGTCCACCTGGATGGAGCCCTCGGTCGCGTCGTAGAAGCGGCTGATGAGGTTCACCAGCGTGCTCTTGCCCGAGCCGCTGTGGCCCACGAGCCCGATCATCTCGCCGGGGCGGATGTCCAGGTTCAGCCCCTTGATGACGGAGCGGCTGCCGTAGCGGAAGCCCAGGTTGCGCATGGCGATGGCGCCGCGCACGTGGTCCATCTTCACCGGCAGCACCGGGTCCGGCACGTTGCTCACGTGGTCGAGGATGTCGAAGATGCGCTTGGCGCCCGCCGCGGCTTTCTGCGTGACGGAAACGATGCGGCTCATCGAGTCGAGCCGGGTGTAGAAGCGGCCGATGTAGGCGATGAAGGCCGCCAGCACGCCCACCGTGATCTGGTTGTGCGCCACCAGCCAGATGCCGAAGCCCCAGACCACCAGCAGCCCGATCTCGGTCATGAGCGACACCGTGGGCGTGAACAGCGACCAGGTGCGGTTGAGCCGGTCGTTCACCTCCAGGTTGTGCTGGTTCGCGTCGCGGAAGCGCTGGGCCTCGCGCTTTTCCTGGGCGAAGGCCTTGACCACGCGGATGCCGGGGATGGTGTCGGCGAGCACGTTGGTGACTTCGGACCAGACACGGTCGATCTTCTCGAAGCCCGTGCGCAGCCGGTCGCGCACGTTGTGGATCAGCCAGGCGATGAACGGCAGCGGCACCAGCGTGACCAGGGCCAGCCAGGGATTGATGGAGAACAGGATGCCCGCCGTCATCAGGATCATCAGCACGTCGGTGATGAAGTCGAGCGCGTGCAGCGAAAGGAAAACGTTGATGCGATCCGTTTCCGAGCCGATGCGCGCCATCAGGTCGCCCGTGCGCTTGCCCCCGAAGTAGTCGAGCGAGAGCTTGAGCAGGTGCTCATACGTCGTGGTGCGCAGGTCGGCGCCGATGCGTTCGGAGACGAGCGCCAGGATGTAGGTGCGGGCCCAGCCCAGCCCCCAGGCCAGCAGCGCCGACAGCAGCAGCCCGCCCAGGTAGAGCGCCACCAGATGCACGGGGATCTCCTGCCCGTTCTGGTAGGGGATGAGGATGTCGTCCATCAGCGGGATGGTCAGGTAGGGCGGCACCAGCGTCGCGGCGGTGGAAGCCAGCGTGAGCGCGAAGCCCCCGGCCAGTTGCTTGCGGTAGGGCCGCGCGAAGCGCCACAGGCGCAGCAGCACCCAGGTGGACGGGGGCTGGACGGGCGCGCGGGCGCAGGCGGGGCATTCCTCGCTGTCGGGGGGCAGCACGGCCTGGCAGGTCTCGCAGCGCGGCTCCTCCGCCTCCGGTGCCTCCGCCGCCCCGGGCGGCGCGGCCGGCCGCCCGAGCCAGGCGATCTGCTGCTCGAACTTCTGCACCAGCCGCAGCGCCTGCGCATGGGCGCCCAGGGTGAAGCGCCACACGGCCAGGCGCTGGCGGGTGTCGTGGAGCTCCAGCGTGCCGACGCCGCCATGGTCCAGCAGCCGCACCGACAGGCCGGGCTCCAGCGGCCACTGCCGCAGCGCGCCTTCGGGATCGCGGGCGATCAGCCGCCGGTCGGTGAGCGCCAGCAGGCCCGGCGCGAAACGCATGGAGGTGCTCAGGTCAACCCCGAGCGCAGCTGTTACGTTTTCACCGGAAGCGAGTTCCGCTTGCAGTTCGGCCCCCGCGGGGCCCGTCAAGACACCGAAGGCGTCCACAGGATGGTCATAGTTCATTGTGTTGCGTGGTTCCGTCCCGGGTGGCTGGGGGACCTGCCGGTTGTCCGGCGGACATTGTCCCCGAAGCGCCGGGCCGCCGGACGGCATTCCTTCCTAACGCGGCCGGCCCGGCCGGCGCTGACACTCCCGGCTGCCGCCATGGGTTGAGCCGACGGCGCGCCCGGGCTGGCGCACAATGGCCCGGATACCCCTTCCCTCGGCGACCGACGTCCCCCGGACGTTCCGGCCGGCCTCCGTTTCCTTTACGCTGCGACCCCATGGCGACGACATTCCCCGACATCCGACTGCTGCGCATCAACTACCTGCGCGGCCCCAACATCTGGACGTACCGCCCGGTGCTCGAGGTCTGGCTGGACCTCGGCGCGCTGGAGGACCATCCGTCCAACGCCCTGCCCGGCTTCAACGAGCGCCTCACGCGCTGGCTGCCGGCGCTCATCGAGCACCACTGCGGGGTGGGCGAGCGCGGGGGCTTCCTGCAGCGGCTGGAGGGCGGTACCTGGTGCGGCCACGTGCTCGAGCACATCGTGATCGAGCTGCTCAACCTCTCGGGCATGCCCACGGGCTTCGGCCAGACGCGCAGCACCAGCCAGCGCGGCGTCTACCGCATGGTGTTCCGCGCCCGCGACGAACGCGTGGCGCGCGTGGCGCTGGAGCAGGGCCACCGCCTCATCATGGCGGCGATCAACGACGAGCCCTTCGACGTGGCGGCCGCGGTGTCGCGCGTGCGCACCGAGGTGGACGACCAGTACCTCGGCCCCAGCACCGCCTGCATCGTCACCGCCGCGACCGACCGCGGCATTCCCCACATCCGCCTGAACGACGGCAACCTCGTGCAGCTGGGCTACGGCGCCTCGCAGCGCCGCATCTGGACGGCCGAGAGCGAGTTCACCAGCGCCATCGCCGAAGGCATCGCGAGCGACAAGGACCTCACCAAGAGCCTGCTGCAGTCCTGCGGCGTGCCGGTGCCGGAAGGCCAGATCGTGAACAGCCCCGAAGAGGCCTGGGAGGCCGCCCAGGACATCGGCCTGCCCGTGGTGGTGAAGCCCTCGGACGGCAACCACGGCCGCGGCGTGACGCTGGACCTGCGCCGCCGCGAGGACATCGAGGCCGCCTACCACGTGGCCTACCCCGAGGGCAGCGACGTGATCGTGGAACGCTTCATTCCCGGCGACGAACACCGCCTGCTGGTGGTGGGCGGCAAGGTGGTGGCGGCGGCGCGCGGCGAGGTGGTGGGCATCACCGGCAACGGCCGCTCCACCGTGCGCGAGCTGATCGACAGCCAGCTCAACTCCGACCCGCGCCGCGGCTACGAAGAGGAATACCCGCTCGAGATCATCGACGTGGCGACCGACGCGAAGGTGCAGCTCGAACTCAAGCGCCAGGAACTGGACGCCGACTCGGTGCCCGCCGCCGGCCGCCAGATCGTGGTGCAGCGCAACGGCAACGTGGCCGTGGACTGCACGGACGACGTGCACCCCGAGGTCGCCTACATCGCCCAGCTGGCCGCCCGCGTGGTGGGACTGGACATCGCCGGCATCGACATGGTGGCGCAGGACATCTCGCGCCCGCTGCAGGAACAGGGCGGCGCCATCGTCGAGGTGAACGCCGGCCCCGGCCTGCTGATGCACCTGAAGCCCGCTGTGGGCGCGCCGCGCCCCGTGGGCCAGGCGATCGCCGAGCACCTCTTCCCCGCGGCCGACGACGTGCCCGAGGGCACCATCGGCCGCGTGCCGATCGTCGGCGTGGCGGGCACGCGCGGCACCGCCACCATCGCGCGCGTGGTGGCCTGGCTCATGCACCTGGGCGGGCGCCACACGGGCATCGCCTGCCGCGAGGGCCTGTACCTCGACCGCCGCTGCGTCGAGACGGGCGACAGCGCCCACTGGGAGGCCGCGCACCGCCTGCTGATGAACCAGATGGTGCAGGCCGCGGTGATCGAGAACGACGCGCGCACCATCCTGCGCCACGGCCTCGCCTACGACCGCTGCCAAGTCGGCGTGGTGACGGACATGGATGGCCGCGAGGCCCTGGCCGAGTTCGACGTGCACGAACAGGAGCAGATGTACAAGGTGCTGCGCACCCAGGTGGACGTGGTGCTGCCGGGCGGCGCGGCCGTGCTGAACGCCGCCGAGCCGCAGGTGCTGGAACTGGCGCCGCTCTGCGACGGCGCGGTGGTGCTCTATGCGCAGGACGGCAGCCTGCCGGCCATCGCGGAGCACCGCGCCGAGGACGCCGGCCGCGCGGTCTTCGTGAAGAACGGCCGCGTGGTGCTGGCCACGGGCACGGCCGAGCACGTGCTGGCCCCGCTGGCCGACCTGACCTTCGGCCGCAACGCGGTGCAGGCGGATGCCGACACCCTGTTGGCGATCGTGGCCACGGCCTGGGCGCTGGACATCGCGCCTGACCTCATCGGCGCCGGCATCAAGACCTTCGAGCCCGAGCCGCCCTGCGCCGCGCCCGCCACCCCGGCGGCCGCCGGCGCCTGAGCGCGCCGAGGCCCGCCGCACCCGCCCCACCTCCCGAACCAGAGCACCCAAGAGAGCATTTTCCCCATGGACGTATCCCGCATCCGGGCCCTGCGCGGCCCCAATCTCTGGAGCCGCCACACATCCATCGAGGCCGTCGTGGCCTGCGGCGAGCACGAGCGCGCGATGGGCCAGATCGCCGGCTTCGAAGCCCGCCTGCGGGCCCTGTTCCCGGCCGTGGGGGTGCTGCACCCCGAGGGCGGCGACAGCGACATCTCGCTGGCCCACGTGCTGCAGTCCGCGGCGCTCGCACTGCAGGCGCAGGCCGGCTGCCCGGTGAGCTTCAGCCGCACCTCGGCCACGTCCGACCCGGGCGTCTACCAGGTGGTGGTGGAATACACCGAAGAGGCCGTGGGCCGCCAGGCGTTCGCCGATGCGCAGGCGCTGATCGAGGCCGCCGTGAGCCACGGCCCGTTCGACGCAGATGCGGCCATCGCCCGGCTGCGCGAGCTCGACGAGGACGAGCGCCTGGGCCCGAGCACGGCCTCGATCGTCGATGCCGCCGTGGCGCGCGGTATTCCCTATCGCCGCCTCACGCGCGGCAGCCTGGTGCAGTTCGGCTGGGGATCGAAGCAGCGGCGCATCCAGGCCGCCGAGGTCGATTCGACCAGCGCCGTGGCCGAATCCATCGCGCAGGACAAGGACCTGACCAAGCGCCTGCTGCACGCGGCCGGCGTGCCGGTGCCGCTGGGCCAGCCGGTGGAGACCATCGACGAGGCCTGGGAGGTCGCGCTCAAGGTGGGCCTGCCCGTGGTGGTGAAGCCCCAGGACGGCAACCAGGGCAAGGGCGTGACGGTGAACATCACCGAGCGCGCCCAGCTGGAGGAAGCCTTCCGCACCGCCGCCGAATACGGCACGGTGATGGTCGAGCGCTTCCTGCCGGGGCACGACTTCCGGCTGCTGGTGGTGGGCGACCAGCTCGTGGCCGCCGCGCGGCGCGAGCCGCCCCAGGTGCTGGGCGACGGCGAGCGCACCGTGCGCGAACTGGTCTATCTGGTGAACCTCGACCCGCGCCGCGGCGAGGGCCATGCCACCTCGCTCACCAAGATCCGGCTGGACGACATCGCCGTGGCGCGGCTCGCCGCCCAGGGCCTCACGCCCGATTCCGTGCCGGCCAAGGGCCAGCGCGTGATCCTGCGCAACAACGCCAACCTCTCCACCGGCGGCACCGCCACCGACGTGACCGACGACGTGCACCCCGACGTGGCCGCGCGCGCCGTGGCCGCGGCCCAGATGGTCGGCCTGCACATCTGCGGCGTGGACATGGTGGCCGAGACCGTGCTGCGCCCGCTGGAAGAGCAGGGCGGCGGCTTCGTCGAGGTGAACGCCGCCCCCGGCCTGCGCATGCACCTCTCGCCGAGCTACGGCAAGCCGCGCAACGTCGGCCAGGCGATGGTCGACAAGCTCTTCGCGCACGGCCAGGACGGGCGCATTCCCACCGTCGCCGTCACCGGCACCAACGGCAAGACGACCACCGCGCGCCTCATCGCGCACCTGTTCTCCGCCCAGGGCCTGCGCGTGGGCATGACGAATACCGACGGCGTGTACGTGAACGGCCGCCAGATCGACAGCGGCGACTGCTCCGGCCCGCGCAGCGCGCGCAACGTGCTGCTGCACCCCGAAGTGGACGCGGCCGTGTTCGAGACCGCGCGCGGCGGCATCCTGCGCGAAGGCCTGGGCTTCGACCGCTGCTCGGTGGCCGTGGTGACCAACATCGGCGCGGGCGACCATCTGGGCATGAACTACATCAACACGGTGGAAGAGCTCGCCGTGCTCAAGCGCGTGATCGTGCAGAACGTGTCGCCCGAGGGCTATGCGGTGCTGAACGCCGCCGACCCGATCGTCGCGGCCATGGCCGCCGCGAGCCCCGGCAAGGTGATCTACTTCGCGGGCGACCGCCACCACCCCGTGATGGCCACGCACCGTGCGCAGGGCCACCGCTCGGTGTACGTGGACGGCGACTCCATCGTCGCGGCCGAAGGCTCCTGGCGCGAGATGGTGCACCTGCGCGACGTGCCGATCACGCAGGGCGGCAGGATCGGCTTCCAGGTCGAGAACGTGATGGCCGCCGTGGCGGCCGCCTGGGGCGCCGGCCTGCCGTGGCAGACCATCCGCCGCGGGCTCTCGGGCTTCGTGAACGACAGCGACAACGCCCCGGGCCGCTTCAACGTGATGGACTTCCGCGGCGCAACCGTGATCGCCGACTACGGCCACAACCCCGACGCGATGCGCGCGCTGGTCTCGGCCGTGGACGCCCTGCCCGGCAACCGGCGCAGCGTGGTCATCAGCGGCGCGGGCGACCGGCGCGACGAGGACATCCGCGAGCAGACGGTGATCCTGGGCGCGGCCTTCGACGACGTGATCCTCTACCAGGACGCCGCCCAGCGCGGCCGGGCCGACGGCGAGGTGATGGCGCTGCTGCGCGAGGGCCTCGCCCGGGCCTCGCGCACGAAGTACGTCGACGAGATCCGCGGCGAGTTCGTGGCCATCGACGCCGCGCTCGACCGCCTGCAGCCGGGCGACCTGTGCCTGGTGCTGGTCGACCAGGTGGAGGAGGCGCTGGCCCACCTCGCCAAGCGCTGCGCCGAAGGCGACGCCGGGGCCGCCGCATGAGCGCCGCCGCGCACACCCCGCTGCTGCGCCGGCTCGCACGCCCCCTGCTGGCCTGCGTGCTGGCCGGCACGGCGGGCCTCGCGGCCGCGGACGGCCAGAAGATCGGTTCGGTCGACACCGCCTTCCAGTGGATCGGGCGCGACCACGACATCCTCGTGGAAGCGTACGACGACCCCGCCGTGCAGGGCGTGACCTGCTACGTCTCGCGGGCCCGCAAGGGCGGCATCAAGGGCACGCTGGGCCTGGCGGAAGACAAGGCCGAGGCCTCCATCGCCTGCCGCCAGGTGGGACCCATCGCCATTGCGCAGCCGCTCAAGGCCCAGGAAGAGGTGTTCAGCGAGCGCATGTCCATTCTCTTCAAGCGGCTGCGCATAGTGCGCATGGTGGACGCGCAGCGCAATACGCTGGTCTATCTCACGTATTCGGACAAGCTGATCGAGGGCTCGCCGCAGAATGCGGTGACGGCCGTGCCGGTGGACCGGGCCACGCCGATCCCGCTGCGCAAGTAGTCGGAGGCGGCAGGACGCCGCCCTGGCCCTCGCCTGATCCCGACCCCGCCCCGGCAGCCGCCGGGGTTTTTTCATGGCCGCGCGGGCAAAAAAATACCCGCCGAAGCGGGTGAACAGCAGCCATGTAAGGAGGGAGGGAGAAGAGACAGCGGCTGCCGAACCGCTAATGTGCTCCTCTTGACTTAGGCCAATCTTAAGGAAGAGCTGGCCCTTGGCCAGCCGGCCGGCTCATCCCTGTGCGGCGATCCGCCGCAGCGCCTGCTCGAACACCTCGGGCGGCTGGCCGCCCTGGATCAGGTGCCGCTCGTTCACGATCACGGCCGGCACGGAGTGGATGCCGTGCTGCTGGTAGAAGGCCTCGCGCTCGCGCACGGCGTCGGCGTATTCATCGGAATCGAGCACTTCCTGCGCGCGCGCGGCATCCAGGCCGGCGCCCGCGGCCAGCTCCGCCAGCAGGGCCCGGTCGCCGGGGTCGCGGCCCTCGGTGAAGTAGGCGTGGAACAGCGCCCGCTTGAGCTTCGCCTGTCCCTGCGGGCCGGCGGTCTCTTGCGCCCAGTGCAGCAGCCGGTGCGCATCGAAGGTGTTGTAGATGCGGCTGCGGCGGTCCATGCGGAATTCGAAACCCAGGGCCGCGCCGCGCTCGGCGATGGCGCGCTGCGTCTGCACGGTCTGCTCGGCGGTGGCGCCGTATTTCTCGGCCAGGTGCTCGCCGATGTCCTGCCCGCCTGCCGGCATGCCGGGGTTGAGTTCGAACGGCTGGAAATGCACTTCCGCCTGCACGGCACCGCCGAGCGACTGCAGCGCACGGTCGAGCGACTGCAGGCCGATGGCGCACCACGGGCAGGAGATGTCGGAGACGAAATCGATCCGCAGCGGGACGGCGGCATCGGCAGGGGTGGCAGCGGCGGAAACGGTGTCGGTCATGGATGGGCTCCTGGAGGCTCGTGTCCCGGCAGGGGACTGTCCCGCAGAGCATGCCAGGGCGCGAGAGCCCTTGCAGGAGAGCGCCGATGCCACCATCCTGGGACTGTGTTCCCCTGCCCCGTTCGGCCTCCACTTCCATGACACCCGATCTGTTCGACGGCGACCCGCTGGGCGCGCCCCCTTCCGGCCCCCTCGTACTGGGCCCTGGCGCGGCGCTGCTGCGCGGCTTTGCGCTGCCGGTGGCGCAGGCGCTGCGGGACGAAGTGCTGGCCATCGCCCGGTCCGCCCCCTGGCGGCACATGGAAACGCCGGGTGGGCGGCAGATGTCGGTGGCCACCACGTCGTGCGGCGACCTCGGCTGGGTGAGCGACCGCCGCGGCTACCGCTACGTCGCCCGCGACCCCGTGAGCGGCGCGCCGTGGCCCACGATGCCGGCCATGTTCCGCACGCTGGCCCGCGAGGCCGCTGCGGCGGCAGGCCACCCCGGCTTCGATCCCGACAGCTGTCTGGTCAACCGCTATGCCCCGGGCACGCGGCTTTCGCTGCACCAGGACCGTGACGAGCGCGACCTGCAGGCGCCGATCGTGTCGGTGTCGCTCGGGCTCGGCGCGGTCTTTCTCTGGGGCGGGCTCGCGCGCACCGGGCGCGCGGAACGTGTGCCGCTGCAGCACGGCGACGTGGTGGTGTGGGGCGGGCCGGACCGGCTGCGCTTCCACGGCGTGCTGCCGGTGCGCGAGGGGGCGCATCCGCAGTGGGGCGATGCGCGGGTGAACCTCACCTTCCGCCGCGCGGGCTGAACCGGCGGCCGGGAACGGCCCCGCCCGCGCCCTGCCGCCGCGCTCAGGCCCGGGCCGATACGCGCCGGGCCGCCATCGCGCCGCCGCCATGGCCCGGGTGGACCGGAGCGCGCGGCACGTCCTGACCGGCGGGCGCGTCGGTGGACAGGGCCAGCGACGAATGCTGCGGAAGCTCGAAGCCCCGTGCCGGGTCCTGCACGGCCCAGGCGCGGATCTTCGGGGCGCTCGCCTGGACGCTGCCGAAGATGGTCGCGAACGCCACGTCGGCCGCATCGCGGCCGGTGGCCAGCCGCACCATGCCCATGGGAATCGCCGTGCCCGACGGATCGAACACGTACCAGCGGTCGCCCAGGTAGGCCTCCACGTAGGCATGGAAGTCCGGCGGGCCGAGGGCGGGATCGGCGCCGTAGTCGGTGCCGGTGGCGATGCGCGCCGGAATGCTCAGTGCGCGGCACAGGGCGATCATGAGGTGCGCGAAATCGCGGCACACGCCCACGCGCTCCACGAAGGTGTCGACGGCCGAGGTGGTCGAGTTGGAGGTGTTCGAGCGGAAGGCCACGTGGCTGCGCACCCAGTCGCAGATGGTCTGCACGCGGCTGTAGCCCTGCCAGAGGTGGCCGAACTCGCGCATCGCCAGATTGGCGAGCCGGTCGGACTGGCAGTAGCGGCTCGGCAGGATGTAGCCGAACACCTCCGGCGGGAGCTCGCGCACCGGCACTTCCGGAATGCGCGCCGGATCGGCGGTGTGGTGGTCCATGTCGATCGTGGCCGCATACGCGATGGCGAGCGGCCCGGAACCGGCGTGCAGGCGCATGCAGCGCGTGCCGGTGACGGGATCGGTGTGCAGCTGCGGCGTGACGGGCTGGCTGATCTCGAGGCTCTCGTCCACGACGCTCTGGCTGCCCGTCTGCGCGGCATGGATGTTGAAGACGAAGTCCGCGCCCGGGCCTTCGCCCACCTGGTACTCCAATTCGACCTGGAGCTTGATTCGGATCATGTGGTTCTCGATGCGGTAAGGGGTGATGGCGAACCGGCCGCCGCAACCTGCCCGCAGCGTCCGCCGTTTCGCGTACCAACCAGTATCCGCGCGGCCTCGCGTGCGGGCTGTCAGCGGAAGGCGCATCGCCGCGCCGGGCGGGACGGAACCAAGCGCGCTTGTCCTACAGCCCGCAGCCCGGCCACGGGGAAAAGATGCCTGCTACGTTACCGAGACCGTCGGCACCCCACGAGGAACCCCATGCCCAAGACATCTTCCACCTCGCCCTCTTCTTCCGAAGCCAAGGGCAAGAAAGCACTGAAACCCGCGTCCGCGGCAGCGGCGGGCGACAGCGCCCGCGGGCAGGGAGGCGAGCTGCAGCAGCAGGCCGGCGGCGACCATCCGGTGCTCACCACGCAGCAGGGCATTCCCGTCGCCGACAACCAGAATTCGCTGCGGCCCACGCCGCGCGGGCCGACGCTGCTGGAGGACTTCATCCTCCGCGAGAAGATCATGCATTTCGACCACGAGCGCATTCCCGAGCGCATCGTGCATGCGCGGGGCAGCGCCGCGCACGGCGTGTTCGAACTCACCGAAAGCCTCGAGAAGTACACCACCGCGCGCATCCTCACCGAGGTCGGCAAGCAGACGCCCGTGTTCTGCCGCTTCTCCACGGTGGCCGGCGGCGCGGGCTCGGTGGACACGCCGCGCGACGTGCGCGGCTTCGCGGTGAAGTTCTATACCGACCAGGGCAACTGGGACCTGGTGGGCAACAACATCCCCGTGTTCTTCATCCAGGACGCGATGAAGTTCCCCGATCTGGTGCATGCCGTGAAGATGGAACCCGACCGCGCCTTCCCGCAGGCCGCGAGCGCGCACGACACGTTCTGGGATTTCATCTCGCTGATGCCCGAGAGCCTGCACATGATCATGTGGGCGATGAGCGACCGCACGATCCCGCGCAGCCTGCGCACGATCGAAGGCTTCGGCGTGCACTCCTTCCGCCTGCTGAATGCCGCGGGCGAGAGCACGTTCGTGAAGTTCCACTGGCGCCCGCGCCTGGGCATCCAGTCCACCGTGTGGGACGAGGCGGTGAAGCTGCAGAGCGCCGACAACGACTTCCACCGGCGCGACCTGTTCGAGGCCATCCAGGCGGGCGATTTCCCCGAGTGGGATCTGGCCGTGCAGCTCTTCACCGAAGAGGAAGCGGCGCGCTTCCCGTTCGACCATCTCGACCCGACCAAGCTGGTGCCCGAGGAGCTGGTGCCCCTGAAGGTGATCGGCCGCATGACGCTGAACCGCTGGCCCGACAACTTCTTCGCCGAGACCGAGCAGGTGGCGTTCTGCCCCGGCAACGTCCCGCCGGGCATCGACTTCTCCAACGATCCGCTGCTGCAGGGCCGCCTGTTCTCGTACCTCGACACGCAGCTCTCGCGCCTGGGCAGCCCGAACTTCGTGCAGCTGCCGATCAACGCGCCCAAGTGCCCGTTCCACCACATGCAGCGCGACGGCCACATGCAGATGCAGGTGCCCAAGGGCCGCGTCGCCTACGAGCCCAGCAGCCTGCAGCCGGACACGCCGCGCGCCTCCACGACGCAGGGGTTCCGCCACTTCGCGGAGCGGCTGGCCGACGACGGCGCCAAGGGCCGCATGCGGCCGGAGAGCTTCGCCGACCACTACAGCCAGGCGCGCATGTTCTTCCGCAGCCAGAGCGAGATCGAGCAGGCCCACATGGCCTCCGCCCTGGTGTTCGAACTCTCGAAGGTGGAAACCGAGCGCGTGCGCGTGGCGGTGGTGGCGCAACTGCTGAACGTGGACGAACACCTCGCGCAGCGCGTGGCCGACGGCCTGGGCCTGCCCGAGCTGCCCGCCGCGTTCCCGGCCGCGGCGCCCGTGCAGGATCTGCCGCTCTCCCCGGCGCTGCGCATCATCGACCGCATGCGCCCCACCCTGAAGGGTCGCTGCGTGGGCATCCTCGTGGCCGACGGCTCGGACGCCGAGCCGATCGCCGCGCTGCGCAAGGCCGTGGAGAAGGCCGGCGCGCAGGTGAAGATCGTCGCCCCGAAGGTGGGCGGTGCCCTGCTCGCGGACGGCACCCGCCTGCCGGCCGACGGCCAGCTCGCCGGCATGCCCTCGGCGGTGTTCGACGCGGTGGCCTCGGTGCTGTCGCCGCAGGCCGGCGCGCAGCTGGCCCGCGAAGCCGCGGCGGTGGACTGGTTCCGCGACGCGTTCGGCCACCTGAAGGCCATCGCCGCCTGCAAGGGGTCGCAGCCGATCCTCGATGCCGCGGGCATCGAGCCCGATGCCGGCGTGCTGAACCCGGAAGACACGGCCGCCTTCCTGAAGGCCGCCGAGACGCGCCAGTGGGAACGCGAACCGAAGGTGCGGATGCTGGCATGATGCAGCCCGCCGCGACCGCGCCCCTGGCGGGCGCAGCCCACCCTTTTTCGCCCAGCGAATCCTCCAAAGGACAACAGATCTCCATGACCCCGCTGCGTATCCTCTACGTGGAAGACAACGCCGAACTCCGTGAAACCATCGGCATGCTGCTGGAAGGGGACGACCGAGAGGTCGTCTCCTGCGCCACGGCGGAGGAAGCGCTCCAGCTGGACGCGCCGCGTCCCTTCGACATCGTGGTGACCGACGTGAGCCTGCCGGGCATGTCGGGCACCGACCTCTGCCGCCGCCTGCTGGCGGACGCGCCCCGGCGCTGGATCGTGCTCTGCTCGGGCTACCAGTTCGGGCATGGGCTCGACACGCTGGGCCCCAACGTGCGCGCGCTGCTCAAGCCGTTCGAACTCGAAGACCTGGAAGCGCTGATGGAATCGATCAGCAACGCGCTGCGGTCGCCGCCGGCCGCCTGATGGACCGGGCCCTTCGCCGCGGAAGGGACCGGACACGCACAGCCTGCACCGCACTGCCCTGCCCTGGCGTGCACCGCGGTGCCGCCAGCCGCGCGCGGGTCACTTAAGCGCCCGGCACCTTGCAGGGCGGTGCCTCGCGCGGCAGCTCGACGCGGAACACGGTGCGACCCGCCTGAGAATGCACGCGGATGGTCCCGCCGTGGCCCTCGACGATCTGGTGGACGATGTAGAGCCCCAGCCCCAGCCCCTGGTGCCGTCCCGGCTCGCGCTCGCGGCCGCGGAAGGGATCGAAGAGCTGCGGGATCAGCGCCGCGGGAATCTCCCCGCCATTGCGCACTTCCATCGCCACGCGCTGCGGGCCGCTGCCGTCCAGCACCACCTGCACGGGCTGCTGTGCGTCGCCATGGTGGATGGCGTTGCCCAGCAGGTTGGCGACCACCTGGCACAGCCGTTCGGCGTCCCAGAGCCCGCCGAGGTCGCCCGACTGCTCCACGTCGATCGCACGGTCCGGGTGGCTCGTGCGCCATTCGGCCGCGGTCCGCTGCACGAGCTCGCCCAGGTCCGACGGCGCGACGCGCACCGGCAGGCCGCCGAACTGGCGCGCCCGCGTGACGTCGAGCAGGTCCTCGATCATGCGGCCCATCCGCTGCGCGCTGATGTGCACCTTGTCCGCCATGGCGAGCACCTTGTCGGGCTCCTGCGTGCGCCGCAGCACCGCCGCGCTCGCCAGGATGGCGCCGAGCGGGCCGCGCAGGTCGTGGCTGAGCACGGCCATGAACATCTCGCTGAGCTTCAGGGCCTGGGTGCGGTCCTGCAGCTCGCAGGCCAGCGCCACCTTCTGGCGGTGCAGATCGAAGAACACGTTGGCCTTGTTGACCAGCATGTGCGGATCGATCGGCTTGTAGAGGAAGTCGACGGCGCCGTTCTCGTAGCCCTTGAACTGCCAGTTCTGGTCGCGCGAGCCGGCGGTCATGAAGATGAGCGGGATGTGGCGCGTGCGCTCGCTGCCGCGGATCAGCTCGGCCAGTTCGAAGCCGTTCATCTCGGGCATCTGCACGTCGAGCATGGCGAGCGCCACGTCGGTGTGGGCGAGCAGCAGCTCCAGCGCCTCGGGGCCGGACGCGGCCTTGAGGATGTGCACGCCGTCGCGGCGCAGCAGCGCCTCCAGCGCGATCAGGTTCTCGGGCACGTCGTCCACCAGCAGGCATTTGACGGGCATGGGCGGGCGCTGGGGAGCGGCGTCCGCCGCGGGCATGCGCGGCGGCGCGATCATGCGCGCCCTCCCTGCGGCAGCGCGGCGAGCCAGTCGGCGATGCGCTGCGGCGGAAGAACGTGGGCCGGCGTGCACAACTGCAGCGCCGCTTCGGGCATGGAACTCATGGGAGCGCTTTCGGGATCTTGCACGATCGTCGTGCCGCCGGCGGCCTGCACCGCGGCGATGCCCCGGGCGCCGTCGTGGTTGGCGCCGGAGAGCAGGATGGCCAGCAGGCGCCCGGCATAGGCGTCTGCGGCCGATTCGAAGAGAACATCGATGGAGGGGCGCGAGAAATGCACCGGGTCGTCGACGGACAGGGCGAGCGACGGTCCGGCATCGACGAGCAGGTGGTAGTCCGGCGGCGCGAAATACACCGTGCCGGCCTCGACGGGCTCCTTGTCCTGGGCCTCGCGCAGCGGCAGCGCACAGCGCGGCTGGAAGATGTCGCACAGCAGGCTGGGCCGGTCGCGGGGCAGGTGCAGCACCACGAAGACCGAAGCCCGCTGGCGGGCAGGCAGGGCCGGCAGCAGCACCGCGAGCGCTTCGATGCTGCCCGCGGAGCCGCCGATGACGATGGCGTCGAAGGGTTTCGCCGGGGCGGGCGGCGCGGCGGCCAGACGCATCACGCTCCCCCCTTCTTCTGGTAGATGCGCTCGGGCGCGACCAGCTCGTCGAAGGTCTGCGCATGCGATGAAAACCGCAGCGACTCCTTGGACCCCAGGCCCAGGAAGCCCTTGCGGCACAGCGCCTCGTGGAAGAGGCCGAGCGCGCGGTCCTGCAGTGCGCGGTCGAAGTAGATGAGCACGTTGCGGCAGGAGACGAGGTGCACCTCGGCGAACACGCTGTCCGTGGCGAGGCTGTGGTCAGAGAACACGATGTGCCGGCGCAGGCTCTTGTCGAACACCACGCGCCCGTAGGCGGCGGTGTAGTGCTCGGACAGCGAGCCGCGGCCGCCGGAGCGGGCGTGGTTCTCGGTGAAGGACGGCACCCGCTCGATCGCGTACACGCCCGCCTCCGCCTTCTGCAGCGCGTTCGCATTGATGTCGGTCGCGTAGATCAGCGTGCGCTCCAGCAGGCCCTCCTCGCGCAGCAGGATGGCGAGCGAATACACCTCCTCGCCGGTGCTGCAGCCGGCCACCCAGATCTTGAGCGACGGGTAGGTGCGCAGCACGGGCACCACGGTCTCGCGCAGCGCGCGGAAGTAGCTCGGGTCGCGGAACATCTCGCTCACCTGCACGGTGAGGTATTCGAGCATGGC
>Ga0308159_1002152_pt1 | contig 23887 bp, 24 predicted proteins | sample PhyCR1_FD_201040 | JGI IMG/M metagenome (GOLD analysis project Ga0308159, IMG submission 201040) | Phyllosphere microbial communities from UC Gill Tract Community Farm, Albany, California, United States - DLSLC.R1 | ecosystem: Host-associated > Plants > Phyllosphere > Unclassified | place: USA...
GACCGCCAAGGACCGACCACATACATATAACCCTCTATTTTTGCCCAGTTGAAACAGGAGAATGCCGTTTCTTTGGAGATATTTTCCTCCATTCCATCGTCGCCCCCCCCCAAGACGGCAACTGCATTGGGACCGCCAAAAAGCACCGCTTGATTCTTTGGAATTTCGCTCACGCCGAGCCGTGGACGACGGAATCCCTCGTAATCCGTCCAGCTCAAACGCTCTCTTTCTTCATCGCATGGAAAGTAGTTCAGGAGCCGCCTATCGCCTGATGCCGAATCTTCGATGTTTTGCAGAAGGAGAAACGAAAGAGAATTCTTATCACGGACGGCACAGTCATAAATGAAGAATCCTTCAAATGCTTCCGAGCGCTCCTCATCTGTGAGAGTGAATATATCCATGCGATTGAAGCTCCTTGAGATTTTCTCTTTTCTGCTGTTTTTTCGGGGTCCGTGAATTTTCCTGATTCACTCATTGAAGTCAGTCGCGCTCATGCCGAGCAAGCAACGCAGGAGCCGCTGACGTTGGCGCTGAACATATCACCATGGAACATCAGATAATCCGCCGCCATTCGTGCCCGTCATACACGGTGGCCCCATGCATGCCGGCCAGCAGCATCACGCCATCGCCCACGGACAAATTGCCAGAGCAGGCTTTCACCTCGGGCGGGACGTCCGCTTCCTTGAGCTTGCCGTTCTCGATCACCCACAGGCCGTAGTCTGAGGTGCACCACACCTTGCCATCGAACCAGACCATATCCTTGAAGGGCAGGGTCATCTCATCGCGGTGGATGATTTCCCATGAATCTTCTCGACCACGCATGACGGAACCGCTCTGCATGCCGATATAGACGTAACCGTCGCCCGCGCAGCAGACGCTTCGGAAATACATGTTGGTGGGAACGACGCATTGGTACCAGCGCTGACCGTCGTAACGCCACGCATCGCCCTTGCCGCCCACACAGTAGATGTCGGATGCACTGAAACCAGCGATTGCGTGAAAGCCGCCATCACTCGAAGCACCCACTGATGTGGGCTTCGGCAAAGAGCTTCTATCTCCCACCAAGCTTTCCCACTTCCCCTCGTCTACTCTCTTGCAGACGCTCCGTCTCGGGCCCACGGCGTAGATGGTGCCATCTATAGTCGCCAAATTGAAACATGCGCGAAGCACTTCGGTTTCTGGTGGCCCGCCGTTTGGAATGGGGTCTTCGGTGTCGCGCTTGCCTCCACCTATGACAGCCACATCGCAGGACATGGAAACCATGACCGCCTGATTCTTGGGCTGGGAAGATGCGGCAATTTTCGGGAGATCGAAGCCGCTATAGGTGTCCCAAGCCAGCCTTTCTTCAATGGGGCGATTGATGAAAATATTCATCAGCCTTTGATCTCCGCTGGCGGCATCACCGACGGACTCCAATAACAAAAAAGAAAAACAATCACAACTCCTGATTGCGCAGTCATAAACGAAGAATCCGGCCAAAACCTCATCTATGTCATTTCCAGAGGCGGTCATCACCTGCATCCTAGGGTAGCCATCAAATGATTCGCTGCCAGTTGCGTCCGTCGTGCACCGTTGCCCCGTACATGCCGGCCAGCAGCATCACGCCATCGCCCACCGACAAGTTGCCCGAGCAGGCTTTCACCTCGGGCGGGACATCCGCTTCCTTGAGCTTGCCATCCTCGATTACCCACAGTCCATAGTCCGACGTGCACCACACCTTGCCGTCGAACCAGACCATATCCTTGAAGGGCAGAGTCATCTCATCGCGATGAATGATTTCCCAAGAGTCGTCCCGACCACGCATCACAGACCCGCTCTGCATACCAATATATACAAAATCATCGCCAGCGCAGCAGACACTATGAAAGTACATGTTTGTAGGCACTGCGCACTGATACCAGCGGCTCCCATCAAACCGCCATGCATCGCCCTGGCCACCAATGCAGTATATATCTCCAGAATTAAAGCCGGCAATTGCATCAAAGCCACCAGCATTGGATGCCCCACGTCTGGGAGGTTTAGGCAATGTACTCCTGTCGCCAATTAAACTCTCCCAGAGGTTGGGTCCTATTCGTTTGCAAGCTGTTCGCCATGGACCGACTGCATAAACAATACCATCTATGCACGCAACATTGAAACATGCACGCAGCACCTCATTCTCGGGTTCGCCGCCGCTGGGAATAGGCTTTTCCATACCCCTCTCACCACCCCCCAAAACTGCCACGTCGCAATCAAGAGAAATTATCATTGATTGATTCTTTGGCAGAACTGAGGATATTATTTTTGGTCCGTCAAATCCACGATATGTATCCCAGGAAATCCTCTCTCCAACGGGCTCTTTAAAAAATAAATTGACAATTCTTTTTTGCCCATGGGCCGCATCATCAATATTCTCAAGCATCAAAAAAGATATGCAATCCGCTGATCTGACGGAGCAGTCATATATATTAAACCCATGCATTGCCTCGGCAATGTCCCGATTTTTTATTTCCATGAGATATTCGATATTATCGAGCTACACCACTGTTCGATCCAGAGCTATTGCTAGGGCCGGAAGACCCACCTCCGCCTTGTCCAGTCTTATTAACTCCGGGGTGACTTTTTGGAACGCAATTTAATCGATCGTAAAATGCATGAAGTTGCGCTTTCAAGCACCGCTCATCGCAACCAGACTCTGGGAACGCCATCCTAACAGAACTTACTCCGGCATTTATTGCAGATTCTTTTGTTATCTCAGCGCCTTTAGGAATTTTGCTTCCACTTGGATATTCAAAATTGCTGAGTTCAACCATCAATGCGTTATGGGCCATGCCATGGGAGCCATGCGTGTTATTCGTCCCTTCTACACAAACAGTGGGGGCTTCACTAGGCTCATAACCAGGACACCCTTCAAACATCGCACTGGGCAACACATGGTGACCAGATTGCCCCGGACAGCACCCCTTTCCATCTCGCCCGGACAAGGGATTCAGCGTCTCCTTGTAAGGCACCAGCGCACAACGACGCGCCCGAATACACGGGTTCAACTTCGCGGTCGCGGTCATCATGTCGGTGACCATCTTCTGCTTGTTGTAGCTGCCGTCCGGGTTCATGTAATTGTCCAGTTGACCCTGGATGTCTGCGATCTGCGCCTTCGCGTCCTTGATCTTGGCGGCCGCCTGCTCGACTTCGCGCTTCAGTTCCGGAAACTCCTCCGCAGCCTTGATCGCATCGTCGGCGCCATCCAGCGGTCATGAGAATGTTGACAGCTACCCCCGTCCAGGGTCCGCCCAGGAACGACCCTGCCCGCACCAGACCTTGCTTGACCGCCATCTTCGCCAGCTTGGCCTTGACCGCGCTCTCGAGCTTTTCCTTGGCCTTGGCCTCCACAGCCTCCAGTGCCTTCATGCCCAGCTCATCCGCCATCTGCGCAGGGATGTTCTCCAGCTCCTTGAACATCTCGTCCGGGCTGCTGGGCTTGATCATCAGGAACTCGCAATGGTCGTTGATCCATTGCGCATCCGGATTGGCGGCCTTGCCGCTGTGGGTGGGCAGCTTGAGCTTGCCCAGCGGGCCCGGTGCCGACTTCTGGCGGCTGTCCTTTTCCGTCGGGGTTTCGGGCGCGCATTTCTTCTCGATCGCGCCGACGTCCTTGGCGCAGTTGCCCTTGGCGGCGGCCGTGTCGATGTAGACATGCCGTCGCGTGTTCGGCGCGCCCTTCTGGCTGGCGGCGGGGCGGCTGCCGTGGCTGGAACTGCTGCCGCTCCTGCCGCCCGGTTTGGTGCGGGGTGCCATGGAGTGCGTCAGGTCTTGTGGTTGTGGGTCGTGGGATCGGTGTGGCGACAAACGTTCAGGCCTTCCACCTTCACGTCGGGCGACCAATCCACGAAATAGCAGCGCCCCTGGATGACTTCGGTCACCACGCCCTTGCGGAACTTCGTGGTGGCGGGCTCGTCGCCCGTGCTGGTCGCGAGGTACGACACATCCTTTTTGCAGATGGGCGTGCCGCACACGAACACCGTGGTGCTGCCGTTGGCCAGGTCCCGGGCGAAGGCGGTGTTCGGGTAGGGCAGCGGAATGCCGATCTTCGGCGGCTTGGGCGGGCTGTGGCAGACGTCCGGGAAGCACGCCGCTGCCTTGCCGTCTGCGGCCTGCGAGCAGAACTCGTCGTCGTTCGCGTACACGTGGGTTTCCATGCTTGCTTCTCGAAGGTCAGGAATGCGCGGGTGGCTGATAACGCACGACGACGGCCGCGCGCAGCCCCTCGTCGTTGGCCAGATGCAGTACGCCGCAGTGACCGGGGCCGTCCGCGCGCGGCAGGAGGTGGTGCAGCCAGGCCAGCATGAGCGGGCCGGTCGCCGCGCCGACCTCGCCCGTGCAGTCGGCGGTGGTGAGCACCATGGGGGTCGTGCCGCCATCGACGGCCACGCGCGTGAAGGCGTTGGTGGCATCGCTGGCGAAGAAGCCTTCGCCGTTCTGGTCGCTGAGCCGGAACGCCAGGTCGTTGCAGTCGATGCCGGCTTGCCCGAAGGCCGTGCGCAGGGCCTGCGTCAACCCGCGCGAGCGGCTGGGCACGCTGCCGTCGGGGCGGCCTTCTTCCATCCCCTGGCCCCAGCCGGCAATGTGCAGGCCCGGCGTCTCGGGCGCAGCCAGATCGAGCAGCACGGCGGCTGCGGCTTCGCCGGGGATGAAGCCGTCCCGGTTGCCGGGCACCAGCAGGCGGTCCTGCGACAGGTAGTGGTTGATGACCTCGGAGTGCAGGTAGCTGTCGAAGCCGACCACCATCGCATGGCGCACCGCACCTTCGCGCAGCAGCTTGTCGGCGTAGGTCAGCGGAAAGGCTATCAGCAGCTAATTTGTTTGCAAATGTTTTTAAAATGGCGCCAATTCAATTCATCAGGGCTTGCTGCACCGCGGGCCGCGCCGCCACGCGCTGCGAATGCGCATGCACCTTCGGGAAGCGCGCGATGTCCACGCCGTCGCTGGCCAGCCAGCCGGCCACGGTGAACAGGTAGCCGTCGGCCACCGTGTACTGGCCGCCCATCGCCCAGGGGCCGTCGCCGAGGTAGTGGTGCTCGATCAGGTCGAAGCATTCGGCCATGTTCTCCGGCACCTTGCGCTGCATCGCGGCGATGGCTTCGGGCGCGTCGGCCCAGCGGCTCGCGCGCGGGCGGTGCGCATGGGCGACGTGCACGGTGGAGGCCAAGTAGCTGTGGAACTCCTGCATGCGCGCGAAGCCGTAGGCATCCTCCGGCGCGAGGCGTGCCCGCGGGAACCGCTGCGCGACGTAGGCGAGCAGGGCGGGCGTCTCGGTCAGCACGCCGGCCCCGGTGGCCAGCGCCGGCACGCGGCCCTTGGGGTTGACCGCGAGGTAGTCCGGGCTGCGCTGCCCGCCGGCCGAGAAATCGACGCGCACCAGGCGGTGCTCCGCGCCGGCTTCGTGCAGGGCGATGCGCACGGCCTGTGCGCAGGTGCCGGGGGCGTAGTAGAGGGTGAGTTCAGGGGTCATGGTCGTTGGGGGTCGTCTTCGTAGAGGTGGCGGGTGGATGCGAACAGGCGCACGAGGCCCAGCAGCGCATCGGTATGGGGCGAGGGCACGCCGGTGATGCGCGCGAGTTCGTGCACGGCGCCGATGAGGGCGTCGATCTCCAGCGGCTTGCCGGCCTCCACGTCCTGCAGCATCGAGGTCTTGAAGGCGCCGAGCCTGCGCGTCACCGCGTGCCGGTCCTCGGGTTGCTGGTCGATGGGCAGGCCCAGGCGTTCGCCGATGGCCTTGGCCTCGCGCATCACGTCGGAGACGAACGCGCGCACGAGGTCGTCGTCCAGGATGCGGTCCGTCGTCGCGCCGGTGAGCGCGCTGATGGGGTTGATCGTCATGTTGCCCCACAGCTTGAACCAGATGTCCTGCTGGATGCGCATCGACTGCTCCACCTCGATGCCGCCCCGGGCGATGAGCGCCGAGAGCGTCTCCAGCCGCGGGCTGGCGCCGCCGCCGGCCTCGCCGAGGATGAGCCGGTTGCCGAAGTGCTGGCGCACGACGCCGGGGCCCGCGAGCGAGCAGCTGGCATGCACCACGCCGCCGACCACGCGCGATGCGGGAATGGCGCGCGCCAACACGCCGCCCGGGTCCACCGCCGCCAGCTCGCGCCCGTGCGCCGGGCCGCTGCAGCCTTCCAGGAACCACCAGGGCACGCCGTTCATGGCCGTGAGCACGGTGGTGCCGGGAGCCAGCAACGGCGCGATGCGCGCGGCCACGTCGGGCAGCGCGGGGGCCTTCACGGCCAGGACGACGGCGTCCTGCGGGCCGAGCGCCGCGGGGTCGTCGTGCGCCGCCACCGCGGCATGTTCCTGCGTGCCGTCCGGCCGGATGCAGCGCAGGCCCTGCACGCGTAGCGCGTCCAGGGTGGCGCCGCGTGCCACGAAGGAAACCCTGGCACCGGCGCGTGCCAGTGCCATGCCCAGCCAGCCGCCGATGGCGCCGGCACCATAGATCGCGATCCGCATCGTTCTCGCCCCTCCAGGAGGTTGTCATGCCCGGCACCCGGGCGTGAGAAAGCCCCGCAGGCCGCAAAGCGCGCGGGGCCGGAGAGGCTATTGTGCTGCGGATGGCGGGGCCATCCGCGAAAGCTGCCTGCCGGTCAGCGGGCGGCGCTGGCAGCGTCCGATGCCGCGGAAGCCGGGGGCACGGCGCCTGCGGTCGAGCCGCCGAACACGGCACCGCCGGACGGCGGCGTGGTGGCGGAGGTGGAACCCGTGGCGCCGTCCGTCGTGCCGGTGCCCATGCCGCTGCCGCCGGTGCTGCCCGAGCCCATGCTGCCCGTGTCGGATGCGGGCGGCATCGGTGCCGGCGCGGTCGTCGGGGCCGGCGTGCTGGCCGGGGTGTTGTTCACGTTGCTTTCCTTGTTGCGGTCGCAGGCGGACAGGGCCAGCACCGAGGCGAGCGCGATCGGGGCGGCGACCAGCCAGCGGCGCGACGTGCGCGAGGGCGAGGCGGAAGAGGCGGTGTTCTCGGTCATGGATTCGTTCTCCGTTCAGGGAAGGCGGCGCGATGCCACCGGGACGCCTATCCTAGGAAGCGGCTGCGCCGCGCCGAGTAGGATAGGGTTGACGACGCATTTGCTTACGGTTTGCCGGCCGTGCTGGCACCTGCCATCCCCGGGCCGCGCGTGAAAATCGCCCGGCCGCCCCCAGATGCGAAGGTGCGTGCGGGCCCGGCGCCGCCCCCTGGCCTGCGCACGGCCCGTGCGGTCCGCTCCGTCCTCGTCCTCCTCTCCCCCCGCTTTCCTTCTCCCGGATTCCCCCTTCCCATGGCCAAAGACAAGACCGTTTTCACCTGTACCGAATGCGGGGGCACCAGCCCGCGCTGGCTCGGCAAGTGCCCCGCCTGCGGCGCCTGGAACACGCTGGTGGAATCGGCGCCCGAGGCCGGGCCGGGCAAGAACCGCCTGAGCGCGCCGGCCTATGCGGGCCTGGCGCAGGCGCAGGCGGTGACGCCGCTGTCCGCCATCGAGGCGTCCGACGTGGCGCGCACGCCCAGCGGCATCGACGAGCTGGACCGCGTGCTGGGCGGCGGCATCGTGGAAGGCGGCGTGGTGCTCATCGGCGGCGACCCCGGCATCGGCAAGTCCACGCTGCTGCTGCAGGCGCTGGACGCGCTGCAGCGCCTGGGCCTGCCCACGCTCTACGTGACGGGCGAGGAAAGCGGCGCGCAGGTGGCGCTGCGCTCGCGCCGGCTGGGGCTGGACCACAGCCAGGTGAACGTGCTGGCGGAGATCCAGCTGGAGAAGATCCTCGCCACCGTCGAGGCGACGCAGCCGGCCGTGGCGGTGATCGACTCGATCCAGACCGTGTATTCCGACCAGCTGACCAGCGCGCCCGGCTCGGTGGCCCAGGTGCGCGAATGCGCGGCCCACCTCACGCGGGCGGCCAAGACCTCGGGCGTGTCCATCATCCTCGTGGGCCACGTGACCAAGGAAGGGGCGCTGGCCGGACCGCGCGTGCTGGAGCACATGGTGGACACGGTGCTGTACTTCGAAGGCGACACCCACAGCCAGTTCCGGCTGGTGCGCGCCATCAAGAACCGCTTCGGCGCCGTGAACGAGATCGGCGTGTTCGCCATGACCGAGAAGGGCCTGAAGGGCGTGACCAACCCGAGCGCGATCTTTTTGAGCCAGCACAGCGAGCCCGTGCCCGGCAGCTGCGTGCTGGTCACCCTGGAAGGCACGCGGCCGATGCTGGTGGAGATCCAGGCGCTGGTGGACGAGGGCGGCCCCAGCCCGCGCCGCCTGTCGGTGGGCCTGGACCGCGACCGCCTGGCCATGCTGCTGGCCGTGCTGCACCGCCACGCGGGCGTGGCCTGCATGGACCAGGACGTGTTCGTCAACGCCGTGGGCGGCGTGCGCATCAGCGAACCCGCGGCCGACCTGGCGGTGATGCTGTCCATCACCAGCAGCCTGCGCGGCAAGCCGCTGCCCAAGGGCTTCCTGGCCTTCGGCGAGGTCGGCCTGGCGGGAGAGGTGCGCCCTGCGCCGCGCGGCCAGGAACGGCTGAAGGAGGCCGCCAAGCTCGGCTTCACCATGGCCGTGGTGCCCAAGGCCAATGCGCCCAAGAAGCCCATCGAGGGGCTGACGATCCACGCGGTGGAGAGGGTGGAGGAGGCCATGGAAGTGGTCCGCGGCATGGGTTGAATTCCTCCCCTTGAGTCGCCGGGCTGGTTCGTGGGGCATTTGCAATGCCTTGCCGCGGTGGCGTGCACCTCCTTGTAAGCACCATCCACAGCGAGGGGCTTGCCCGGGCCGACGACAATCGGTGCATGAACCTGCTGCGCCGCTTCTTCATTCCCGTCCTCATCGCCCTGCTCGTCATCGCCGCCTACCGCTCGTACGGCTGGCAGGGCATCTTCGCCGTCGGCGGCGGGCTGATCATGTGGGCACTGCTGCATTTCACGCGGCTCATGAACATCATGCGCAAGGCGGCCGACCGGCCCATCGGCTACGTAGGCAGCGCCGTCATGCTGAACGCCCGCCTGCGCGAAGGCGTGAACCTGATGCACGTGGTGGCGATGACGCGTTCGCTGGGCGAGCTGCTGTCGCCCCAGGGCGAGGAGCCGGAGCGCTACCGCTGGACGGACGGCACGCAGTCGCACGTCACCTGCGAGTTCCGCGGCGGCCGGCTCGCCGCCTGGGAGCTGGTGCGGCCGGCACCGGACGCGGACTCCGGTGCCTCCGGCGCGCTGCCGCCCGCCGCGGGGCCGTCCGCGCCGTAAAATCGCCGGTTTTGCGGGCGGACGCGGCCGTGCCGAGCGAGGCAGTCCGACGCAGCCCCGAGACGATCCCGGCAGACAAGCCCCGGAGAAAAGGAATCCCATGAGCCCCGTAGTTCCCTCGATGGCCGACCGTGACGGCAAGATCTGGATGGACGGCCAGATGGTCGACTGGCGCGACGCCAAGATCCACGTGCTCACCCACACGCTGCACTACGGCTGCGGCGCGTTCGAGGGCGTGCGGGCCTACCAGACGCCGCAGGGCACGGCGATCTTCCGCCTGCAGGAGCACACCGAGCGGCTCTTCAACAGCGCCAAGATCCTGCGCATGCAGATCCCCTTCACGCAGGACGAGGTGAACGAGGCCCAGCGCGCCGTCGTGCGCGAGAACCGGCTCGCCTCCTGCTACCTGCGCCCGCTCACCTGGATCGGCTCGCAGAAGCTGGGCGTGTCGCCCAAGGGCAACCAGATCCACCTGATGGTGGCGGCCTGGGCCTGGGGCGCCTACCTGGGCGAGGAAGGCATGCAGCGCGGCATCCGCGTGAAGACCAGCAGCTACACGCGCCACCACGTCAACATCACGATGACGCAGGCCAAGGCGGTGAGCAACTACACCAACTCCATCCTGGCCAACATGGAAGCCACGGAAGACGGCTACGACGAGGCCCTGCTGCTCGACGCCTCCGGCTTCGTCTCCGAAGGCGCGGGCGAGAACGTCTTCGTGGTCAAGAACGGCGTGGTGTACACGCCCGACCTGTCGGCCGGCGCGCTCAACGGCATCACGCGCAACACCATCCTGCACATCTGCAGGGATCTCGGCATCGAGCTCGTGCAAAAGCGCATCACGCGCGACGAGGTGTACATCGCCGACGAGGCGTTCTTCACCGGCACGGCCGCCGAGGTCACGCCGATCCGCGAACTCGACCGCATCGCCATCGGCGCGGGCAGCCGCGGCCCCGTGACCGAGAAGATCCAGACGGCGTTCTTCGACATCGTGAACGGCCGCAACCCGCAATACGCCCACTGGCTCACGCTGGTCTGATTCCCCTTCCCTTTCTTCTGCCCCACAGCGCGAACCCCACCATGACGCAAGCCACCATCGAACTGCTCGCCAAGGACCTGAATCCGCAGGGCGGCGTCTTCTGCCCGAGTCCCAAGGCCGACATGAAGGTCTGGAACACCCATCCCAAGGTGTACCTGGACGTGGCCCACACGGGCGAGGCCAAGTGCCCGTACTGCGGCACGGTGTACCGCCTGAAGGCGGGCGAGACCGTTCGCGCCGCCCATTGAACCAGCCGGTGCGGCGCGCGCGGGCCGCGCTACGCTGCCGTGCTGCGGCGGGGCCCTTCCCGGCCGCTGGCGTGGCTTGCGTTGCCGCGGCAGGCACGTTCCCAGAGGCTGCCGTGCGCCGGGCCACCATGCTGCTCAAACAGTGCCGCGAAATGCCGGCGCTCGCCGCCGCGCAGCTTGACCAGCGGCGCCGGATGCGGCTCGGCCGGCACCAGGCACAGGCGCGGGTAGAGCAGGTACCACTTCCACCCCAGGGCCTTCTGGTAGAAGAACGCCGTGTCCTCGGCCTTGAAGAGCGCCAGCCGGAAGGTGTTGGCGCGCCGCAGCACCTGCTGCGCCGCCACATGGATCAGCAGATAGGCCGGATCGGGAATGCCCTGCAGCAGCGTGCCGGCATCTTCGCGGTCGCGCAGCCGCGCCAGGTAGGCGTCGGTGCCCTCGGTGACCAGCGCCCGGTGGAATTCGTCCTGCCATGCCACCACGAACGGCGCCTGCGCCGGTGCGCCGAAGGCCCAGCTCTCCACCACGGGGAACCGGGCGTCGCGCGTGTAGCCCTCCAGGTAGAAGCCGGTGAACTCCGCGCCATGCGCCTGCCGCAGCGCGTCCATCCACGCGGGCGAACGCGTGAGCAGAATGGTCGCGTCCAGCCAGTAGCCGCCGTGGTGGCGCACGAGGTAGAGGCGCACCCAGTCGGACTGCTTGGTGGGATGCAGCTGCGCGAAACCGGCAGGCAGGTCGCCGGCCGGCACGAAGTCGCCGAGGTTGCGGCGGTGGATCACCTGCACGTCGAAGCCCGGGCAGTGGGCGCGCCAGTTGGCGACGCACTGGTCCACCATCGGGTCGGCCGCTTCCGTGTCCCAGTATGTCCAGATGCGGGGCGGAATGGGGGCTGCGGCCAGCGCTGGCGCCGCGGAGGCCGCACCGGAAGCACCAGGCTGCGCGTCGCCTTGGAACACCGCCGCCGCCGGCTCGCCGGGATAGCGGGCCGCGCCCCGTGGGCGGAGGGTGGTGAGCAGACGGTAGGCCGTGCGCAGTGCGCGGGCGGAGATGCGGAGCGTCATGGATGGAAGGGCCTCACGGACTGCGCGGGGGCGCGACGGTCGGCATTCTGGCACCGCCGCGCTGCGTTACGATCGGCCGCCGCCGCGTCCCGCCCCGAAGAAATGTCCCGTGCTCCGCGTACCCCGTCCCCCGCCGGTACCGCGCAGCCGGCCGAATCCTCCTTTGTCCGCGTGCCCGCGGAACACGACGCGCTTCCCCGATGACCTTCGCTGCTTTTTCTTCCCCGCTGGGGCCGGCCCCCTGGCCGCAGCGCCTCACCACGCTGGCGGCCTTCCTGGTGCCGGCGCTGGCACTGACGGTGCCCTCGGGTTACTCGTACGGCGCGGTGCTGCTGCTGCTGGGCGCATTGATCTGCCTGCCCCGGTGGGTGCGCCTGCGGCCCGACCGGGGCACGCTGGCGCTCGTTGGCGTGACCTTCGCCATGGGCCTGCTGTGGTGCGTGCTGTCGGATCCGCGCGAGAGCATGGGCCAGTGGGACCGGCCCGTCAAATTCTGGCTGGGCGCCCTCTGCGGATTGTTCATCGCCTCGCAGCCGCCGCTGCCGCGGCCGCGGCCCGTGTTCTGGGGGCTGCTCGCGGGCTGCCTGGGCGCGGGGCTGGTGGCCCTGTGGCAGGTGCATGCCGAGGGCGCTCCGCGGGCCTCCGGCTTTCCGAGCGGCCGCACGAACGCCATCCAGTGGGGCAACCTGGCGCTGCTGCTGGGGGCCATGCTGGCGCTGCAGCTCGCAGCCCTCTGGCGCCATCTGCCGCGCCCGGCAGTCTGGTGCGCCGCCGTGGCCGCGCTGCTCGCCGTGAACGCATCGGTGCTGTCGCAGTCGCGCGGCGGCTGGCTGGCCCTGCTGCTGGCATTGCCGCTCGGCCTGTGGCTGATGCGGCGCGTGCACCCGGGGCGCATCGCCGCGATCGCCGCCGTGCTGGTGGCCGCGCTGGCCGTGCTGACGGCCATGAACTGGCGGGTGGTGGAAGAACGCTGGGAGCGCATGCACGACGAGGTGGCGCAGTACGACACCCGGGGCGAGGCCGACAACTCCGTCGGCCAGCGGCTGGAGCACTGGCGCTTCGCCTGGCAGGTGGGCATGGAGCGGCCGCTGACCGGCTGGGGCATGGCCGGCTACATGCGCGAGAAGGCCGCGCGCGTGGCCGCCGGGCAGTACGAGCGCTCCATCATGGAATACATCTACGTGCACAACGAACTGCTCGACATCTTCGTCAAGACCGGTCTCGGTGGCGTGCTGCTGATGCTGTGCTTCTACGGCGTGCCGGTGGCGCTCTTCTGGCCGGGCCGGCGCCGCATGCAGGCGCTCGCCGATGCGCCCGAGGCGGTGCGCGCGCACGCGCTGGCGCTGCGGCTCTCGGGCCTGGCGATCCCGGTGCTCTATGCCGGGTTCGGGATCACGCAGGTGTTCTTCGCCCACAACAGCGGCATCATGTTCTACATCTTCATGAACATCGTCGTCTGGGCGGCCCTGCTGGGCGTGCAGCCGCCGCTTTCCGCGCAGTCTTCCGGCGCGCGCCCCTGACCCTGCAGGCCCGGGTGTGAACGCGACCCCGTCAGCAACCGCTGCAGGCCCGGCAGGCCGGCCCCGGCCCCGCGTGCTGCATTTCGTGACCGGCGGATTCTCCGGGGCCACGCAGGTGGCCGTGGACCTCGTGCGGGCGCACGGCGCCTCCGGCCGTTTCGATGCCCTGCTGGCGCTGCGTGCCAAGCCGCGTACCACCACGCCCGAGCGGGTGGCCGGGCTGCGGGCCGAGGGGCTCGCCGTGGAGGTGGTGCCCGGCTGGGCGCATGCCGCCACCGTCTGGCACCTGGCCGCGCTCTGCCGCCGCTGGCGGCCCGACATCCTGGTGGCGCACGGCTTCAGCGAGCACCTCTGGGGCCGCTATGCGGGCCTGCTGGCGGGCGTGCCGCATCTGGTGCACGTCGAGCACAATTCGCGCGAGCGCTACACCGCCTGGCGGCTGGCGCAGGCCCGGTGGCTGGCGCGGCGCACCGCGGCCATCGTGGGCGTATCCGAAGGCGTGCGCAGCGCGCTGCTGGAGCGCGGCTTTCCCGCGCCGCGCACCCATGCGATTCCCAACGGCATCCGGCTGCAGCCCTACGCGCAGGCCGATGCCCACCCCTTCGGCACGCGCGAGCCCGGCATCGTGATGGCCGCCCGTTTCGCCCGCCAGAAGGACCATGCCACGCTGCTGCGCGCCGTCGCGCTGCTGCGGGAGCGCGGGCTCACGCCCCCCGTGCACCTGGCCGGCGGCGGCAAGGCCGGCGCACGGCGCGCGGCCGAGCGGCTGGCGCAGGAACTGGGGCTGATGCCCCAGGTGCGGTTCCTCGGGCACTGCGCCGACGTGCCGGGCCTGCTGATGGGCCGGCAGATCTGCGCGCTCTCCACGCATTACGAGGGCATGCCGCTGTCGCTCATCGAAGGCATGGCCGCGGGTTGCGCGGTGGTGGGCAGCCGGGTGGTGGGCGTGCAGGAAGTGATCGACCCGGGCCGCAACGGCCTGCTCGCGGAGCCCGGCGATCCCGCCTCGCTCGCCGACGCGCTGGCGCGGCTGCTGACCGACCCGGACGGCGCCGCGCGCATGGCCGCGGCCGCACGCGCCGAGGCCGGGGCCCGCTACGGCCTGCCCACGATGACGGCGCGCTACGAGGCGCTGCTGGCGGGGCTGCTGGACGCGCCCGGGAACGCTTGCTGCGCAGCGGAGGGCCCCCCGTGACCGTGCCGGCACCGGCCACCGCGCCACCGTGGCTCAGCGTGCTCGTGCCCGTCTACAACGTGCGCGACTACCTGGTGGAGTGCGTGCAATCCGTGCTGTCGCAGATCGCCGATGGCGCAGGCGAGGGCGTGGAGGTGCTGTTGCTGGACGACTGCTCCACCGACGGCTCGGCCGCGGTGATGGACGACCTCGCCGCGCGCCACCCCGGCCGCCTGCGCCTGCTGCGGCACGAACGCAACGCAGGCCTGAGCGCCGCGCGCAACACGATGATCGGTGCGGCGCGGGGCGATTACCTGTGGTTCCTCGACTCCGACGACAAGCTGCTGCCCGGCGCCATCGCCGGCCTGCGCGACGTAGTGCGCCGGCACGGCCCCGATGCCGTGCTCTGCGATTTCGCCGTCTGGCGCGAGCGCCCGCGGCTGAAGCACCGCCTGCGCGGCGAGGGGCACCGCCGCACCTTCGCCGGCCCGCATGCCACGCTGCGGCCGGGCGGCGCCGAACTGCTGGCGGGGCTGCTCGCCACGGGCGAGCTGCATGCCTGGTCCAAGATCACCCGCCGCGCCCTCTGGACGGAGCAGGTGCGCTTTCCCGTGGGCCGCTACTTCGAGGACATGGCCACCATGCCGCTCGCGCTGCTGCAGGCCCGCAGCTACTGGCACGCGCCCCAGCCGTGGGTGGCCTACCGGCAGCGCGGCGGCAGCATCCTGGCGACGATGACGCTGCCCAAGGCGCTGGACCAGTCCGCCGCGCTGCGGCCGCTCGCCCAGGCGCTGCAAGCGCGCCCGGAGGCGCGGCACCCTGCGCTGCGGCTGGCGCTGGCGCAGCAGTGCGCGCGCAATCTGGTGGGCGCCATGCGGGTGGTGGAGCGCGCCGCCGGCACGGTGCCGGACGCCGCCCTGGACGAGGCCGCCGCGCGTGTCCGCTCAGACTTCGCCGCCGCTTCCCCGCTGGACGCCCGTGCCCTGGCAGCCGCCTACGCGCGCCGCGGCTGGTGGCTGCGGCGCCTCAAATTCCTGCGCGCCCATGCGCTCCGCCATCCATGACCGCTTCCGCACCGACTCCCGCCCGCCCCACGCTCAAGACGCGCGGCGAACTCTGGCTCGCGCGCGGCTTGCGGCGCTTCTACGGCTGGTGGCCCCGGCGGCTCGAGGCCTGCCCGCCGCCGGCGTTCACGCTGTATTCCATTCCGCCCACGGCGCAGGGGGACGCCGACGCCGCGCCGCCCGGCCCGCCGCCGGCCATCCCGCGCGTGGTGTGGGCCTACTGGAAGGGCACGGCGCCGCCGCCGCTCATCCGCCACTGCTTCGCGCACTGGCACCGCCAATGCCCCGGCTACGAGATCCGCGTGCTGGACGACGTTTCCGTGCGCACCTGGCTGCCGGAGATACCGGCCGTGCTCGATGCCGTGTCGCCGGCCAAGCGCGCCGACTGGATCCGGCTGGAACTGCTGCGCCTGCACGGCGGCATCTGGATGGACGCGAGCACGCTGCTGACCGCGCCGCTCGACTGGGTGCTGGAGCAGCAGGCGCGCACGCCGGCCGATTTCGTCGGCTACTACCTGGACCGCCACACGCGCGATGCCCGCTACCCGGTGGTGGAGAACTGGTTCATGGCCGCGCCCCCGGGCAGCCGCTTCATCGCCGACCTGCAGCATGAATTCACCACGCAGGTCATCGGCCGCACGGGCGAGGAATACATCGCCCATCTGCAGCGGCTCGGCGTGTACGACGACGTGCGGCAGGACATCGATGCGCCCGACTACCTGACCATGCACCTGGCGCTGCAGTTCATCCTGCGCACCCGGGGCGGCTACCGGCTGGCGCTGTCGCGTGCGGAGGACGGGCCGTTCTACTACCACCTGCTCGGGCGCTGGCGGCGCACGCCGCTCAAGCTGCGGCTGCTGTTCTCGCTGCCCTCGGGGCCGCTGCCGCCGCTCATCAAGCTGCGCGCACCCGACCGCCGGCGGCTGGACGACTACCTGGCGCACGGCCTGTACCTGCCGGGCAGCGTGGCCGGGCAACTGCTCACGGGCGCGCAGGACCTGCCGCCGCGCTAGCGGGCGGCAGCAGGCGGCCCGGCCTCTGTCAGGCGCCTGCCGCGGCGGCCGTGGCCGTGACTGCGGCGCCGGCCCCGGTGGCCGCGCGCCACTCGCGCGCCAGCAGCTCCACCAGTTCGCCGGCCGGCATCGGCCGCGCCGCGGCCACGCCCTGCCCCGCCCAGAGCGCGATGGCATCGGCCCGGCCCCGCTCGGCCGCCGCGCGGCGCAGCGGCCCCATCAGGGCGTTCTGCACCGGGTAGGCGGGCACGTCGGCTTCATGGGGCGCCAGCCGGTCCATCGTGGCATTGACGATTCCGCGCGCGGGCCGGCCGGAGAACACGCGGGTGATGCGCGTATCGGTGTCGCCCGCCGCGGCCAGCGCGGCGCGGTAAGCCGGGCCGATGCCCGACTCGGGGCAGACGATGAACGCCGTGCCCATCTGCACCGCCTGCGCGCCCAGGGCCAGGGCGGCGGCGATGCCGCGGCCGTCCATGATGCTGCCGGCCGCGAAGACGGGGATCTCCAGCGCGTCCACGCACTGCGGCACGAGGGCCAGGGTGCCGACCTGGCTGGATTCGAAATCCGCGAGGAAGGTGCCCCGGTGGCCGCCCGCCTCCAGGCCGCTCGCGCAGACCGCGTCGGCGCCGACGGCCTGCCACGCGAGGGCCTCGGCCACCGTGGTGGCCGTGCCGGCGACCTGGCAGCCCGCCGCGTGCAGGCGCTCGACCTGCGCCGCCGTGAGGATGCCGAAGGTGAAGCTCGCGACGGCCGGACGGATCTGCAGCAGCGCTTCGAACTGCGCCTCGAAATCCTCGCACCAGCGCGCGGGCACGCTCTGCTCCAGGCCGAATTCCGCGTAGAGCGGCGCGATCCGGTCCATCGCCGCGCGTACCGTGGCGTCGTCGGGCGCCGGGGTGCCCTGCGCGAACAGGTTCATGCCGAAGGGCCGGTCGGTGCGGCGCCGCACCTCGGCCGCGGCCTCCGCCATCGCCGCGGGGGAGCGCATGCCGCAGCCCAGCATGCCGAGCCCGCCGGCCTGCGACACGGCCGCGGCCAGGGCCGGGGTGTCGGCGCCCGTCATGGGGCCCTGGACGATCGGCAGGCGCAGCCCCCAGCGCTCGGCCAGGCAGGTGCGGGGGGCGGGGGGGTGCGTGTCGGAAGCGGTCATGGTGCGGTGGTCCCGGGGCAGGAGAAGGGTGGATGGATCGGCAGGAACTGGGAGGCTTCAGCGCGGGCCTGCGAGCAGCGCATCCCGCAGCGCGTCGAGCGCGGCGGAGCGGTAGCCGCGCCGCTGCACGAGCACCGTGTCGCAGGTGCCCAGCGGCAGCAGCCGCACGGGCGGCGGATCGCGCATGAGGTCGATCACCGCCTGCGGCACCACGGCCGCGCAGCGGCCCGCCGCCACGCAGGCCAGGATGGCGTGGTAGGAGGCCAGCTCCAGCACCCTGGGCGGCGATCCGTCGGGGCTGCGGCGTGCCAGGTGCTCTTCGCCGATGCGGCGGTAGGTGCAGCCCGGGGCGAACGCGGCCAGCCGGTCGACGGCCAGCGCACCGTCCGCGCCCACGTCGGGATGGGCCGCGGGCAGGGCCAGCCGCAGGGTCTCGGTGACCACGGGCATGTGTTCCAGGGCGTCCGCGCCTTCGAGGCCGGGCGGCGGCCAGGCCACCAGCGCGGCGTCGAGCGCATGGGTGCGCACCTGGTCCACGAGCGCGCGCGAGGCGCCGGTGCTGAGCTCGATGTGCACCTCGGGCCACTGCGCATGCAGCGCCGCCAGGGGGGCGGGCAGGCGGGCCGCGGCGGTGCTCTCCATGGCACCCAGCCGCAGCCGTCCGCCGGGCCGGCCGGGGTGCAGGGCCTGCGCCGCTTCGTCCGCGAGCGCCAGCAGGCGCCGGGCGTAGCCGAGCAGCGTCTCGCCCTCTGCGGTGAGCGCCATGCGCCGGCCTTCGCGCAGGAACAGCGTGGCGCCCACCTGTTCCTCCAGCTGCTGCACGCGCGTCGTCACGTTGGACTGGGCGCGCCCCAGGCGTTCCGCGGCCCGCGTGACGCTGCCTTCTTCGGCGACGGTGCGGAAAATGTCGAGCGCGGTCAGGTCCATTGGCGTTCTCGGAAATCTCGATATAAGATGAATTAAGTAAATTAAATCACAAAAAAAGATGACTGCGACGCCGGTACCCGTTCCGCCCATCCCTGCTACCCGCCCTGGCCCTGCCCCCGGCCATGGGGCGCTGGCCGTGGCCCTGGCCGGCATGGCGTCCCTCGCCGCGGCCATGGGTATCGGCCGGTTCGCGTTCACGCCGCTGCTGCCGCTGATGCTGCAGGGCGGCACGCTCACGCTGGCGGGCGGCAGCTGGCTCGCCACGGCCAACTACCTGGGCTACCTGGCGGGCGCACTGGTCTGCATGGCGCTGCCGTGGCAGGCGCGCCGCCGGGGCCGGCACTGGCCCGCGGTGCGGATGGCCCGGTGGGGTCTGGTGGCCACCACGGTGCTCACGCTGGCCATGGCCCTGCCCGCCGCGCAGGCCTGGCCGCTGCTGCGCTTCCTGGCCGGGCTGGCGAGCGCCTTCGTCTTCCTCAACGTGGCGGCCTGGTGCATGGCACGCCTCGTGGCGCTCGGCCGCGCCGCGCTGGCCGGGCTGATCTTCTGCGGGCCGGGGCTGGGCATCCTGCTCACCGGGCTCTCGGCGAGCGCGATGGTGGCGGCCGGCTGGAACGCCGCCGCCGGATGGGCCGCCTTCGCGGCGCTGTCGGCCCTGCTGGGCGTGGCGGCCTGGCCGGTCCTGCGAGAGGGCGAGGTGGCCGCGGCGCCGCCCGCAGCGGAGCCGAACGCTGGCCCGGGCAGCGGCTCTTCCGGCCGGGGCTCCGTCGCGGGCCCCGCATCGGTCCGACAGGGGGCCGCCGCAGGGGGCGCCCATGGCGCGGTGTCGGACCGGGCCGGCCGCCGCGACGCCGTCCTGGCGCGCAGCCTGCTCACGGCGGCCTACGGGCTCGCGGGCCTGGGCTACATCGTCACCGCCACCTTCCTGCCGGTGATCGCCCGCGCCGCGCTGCCGCCCGGCTCCGCCTGGGTGGACCTGTTCTGGCCGATCTTCGGGGCCGGCGTGGCCCTGGGTGCGTGGCTTTCCACCCGCACGCCCGCGCACTGGGACCGGCGCCGGCTGCTGCTCGCCGCCTACCTCGTGCAGGCGGCCGCCATCGGGCTCGGCGTGGCCTGGCCGGGCGCCACCGGCTTCGCGCTGGGCAGCCTGCTGCTGGGGCTGCCGTTCACGGCCATCACCTTCTACGCGCTGCAGGAGGCGCGGCGCATCTGGCCGCAGGCGAGCGACAGCTTCGCCGGGCTGCTGACGGCCGCCTACGGGCTGGGGCAGATCGCCGGGCCGCCGATCGTGGCCTGGATGCTCCACCACAGCGCGGACCCGGCGCGGGGTTTCACGCTGGGGCTGGGCGCCGCCGCATCGGCGCTCGTGCTGGGGGCGGTGCTGCTGGCGGCGATGGCCTGGCGCTGGCCGCAGGCGGCGGGGCAGGCCGCGGCCTGAGCCGCCGCTGCGCCGCGGCGGTCCCGCGCCAGCATGCCCGGGCTCAGTGCCGCGCCGGCAGGCCGAGCGGCGCCGGGGCCGTGGCGATGCGCATGCCCGCGCCGGCGTCGGCGTCCGCCGGGCCGATCGGCAGGGTGAGCACGAAGCAGGCACCGCCGCGCCCGTCGGGCCGGTCTTCGCAGCGCACGCTGCCGCCGTGCCGCTCCGCGATGGAGCGCACCAGCGCCAGGCCCAGGCCCACGCCGCCCGCGCGCTCGCTCGCGCCCGGCAGGCGGTAGAAGGGCTCGAAGATGCGCTCGCGCTGCGCCGGCGGCACCCCGGGACCGACATCGCACACGCGCACCTCGGCCCATGGCCCGCTGCGCTGCAGCAGCACGGTGATCTCGCCCTGGCTGTAGCGGCGGGCGTTCTCCAGAAGGTTGCGCAGCGCACGGCGCAGCAGCTTGGCCACGCCCCTCACTTCGAGCCCGTCAGCGCAGGCGCCGGCATCCAGCTCGGCATCCACGCGGGCGCACTCCTCGGCCGCCAGCCCCAGCAGTTCAATGGATTCCACGGTGCCGACATCGGCCTCGCGCGCGTCGAGGCGGCTGGCCAGCAGGATCTCGTCCACGAGCTGGTCCAGCTCGGCGATGTTGCGCAGGATCTCGGAGCGGAAGGCCGGCGACGGCGTGCTGCCCTGCATCAGTTCCAGCCCCATGCGGATGCGCGTGAGCGGCGAGCGCAGCTCGTGCGAGGCATTGGCGAGCAGCGACTTGTGCGATTTCACCAGCGTTTCGATGCGCGCGGCCGCGGCGTTGAACTGGCGGGCGAGGTCGGCCACCTCGTCCTGTCCGTGTTCGGGCACGCGCGCCGACAGGTCGCCCTCGCCGAAGCGCTGCACGCTGCGCTGCAGGGTTTCCAGCCGCTGCAGCAGGCGCCGGATGATGGGGAACACGCCCACCGCCACCGCGATGCCCACGATGCCCAGCATCCAGAGGAAACCGAAGGGCGGGCGCGTCCAGAACGCGACCTCGGGGCCGCCGCGCCGGTCGCGCTCGCCACCCGGCGGATGCATGCGCGGCGAGAACTGCAGCGTGTGGGGCATCTGGCCGTCCTCGCCTTCCACGCTGAACTCCAGCTTGCCCGGCGGCGCGCCCGCGGGGGGCGGCACGCGGATCGCGAGCCCGCGCAGCACCGTCTGGCCCGAAGCGTCCAGCAGCACCACCTCGCGCGGCGGCGGCGCCGGCTGCGAGAGCGCGTTCTGCTCCGCCGCGATGCGCCACGCCCAGCCCACCGCCAGCGTGAGCACCGCCATCCCGCCGACCACGGCGAGCCAGATGCGCAGATAGAGGCGGCGGGAAAAGGGATTGGACATGGGGATGGCTTCCGCGCCGTCAGTCTTGCTGCTTGGCGAACACGTACCCCACGCCGCGCACGGTGAGGATGCGGCGCGGGTTCTTGGGGTCGGATTCGATCGCCGCGCGGATGCGGCCCATGTGCACGTCGATCGAGCGGTCGAAGGCTTCCAGCTCGCGGCCGCGCACGGCCTCCATGATCTGGTCGCGCGTGAGCACCCGGCCCGCGCGTTCGGCCAGCGCCACCAGCAGGTCGAACTGGTAGGAGGTGAGGTCCGCCGGCTGGCCGCCCACGGTGACGGAGCGCGCGTCGCGGTCGATCTCCAGCGTGCCGAAGCGCATGGCCTGCGACGGCGCGGCGGGCCCGGTCTCGCGGCGGCGCAGGATGGCGCGGATGCGCGCGAGCAGTTCGCGCGGCTCGAAGGGCTTGGGCAGGTAGTCGTCGGCCCCCAGCTCCAGCCCGATGATGCGGTCCATCGGGTCGCCCTTGGCCGTCAGCATCAGCACCGGCACCTGGGCCGCGGCGCCGGGCAGCGAGCGGATGCGGCGGCACACGTCGAGCCCGTCCATGTCGGGCAGCATCAGGTCCAGGATCACCAGGTCGGGCAGCGCGCCGGCATCGCCGCCCTGCAGGCGGGCCATGCCGCTCTGGCCGTCGGCCATGTGGGTGACCTCCAGGCCCGACTGGCCGAGGTATTCGATGACCATCTGCGCGAGGCGGAAGTCGTCTTCGATCATCAACAGCTGGGCGGTACTCATGGCGTCTTTCGTCTTCTTCGCGGGGGGCGGATTCCCATGCTCGCCCCGGTGCATCTCGGGGCGTTGAAGTCTCCGTAAAGTTCAGGTAAACGCCGGCAGCGCCGCGGCCGGCTCACGCCGAAGGGCGTACCTGCACGCGTGCGGCCAGCGCCACCAGCAGCAGCACGGGCAGGCCCAGCAGCGCGGTGGCCGCGAAGAACTCGGGGTAGCCGAAGGCATCCACGAACCGCCCCGAGAACCCCGCGATCCACTTGGGGAGCAGCAGCATCATGGAGCTGAACAGCGCGTACTGCGTGGCCGAATATTGCACATTCGTGAGCGCCGAGAGGTAGGCGATGAACGCGGCCGAGGCGATGCCGCCGGCCAGGTTGTCGGCCGACACCACCACCATCAGCAGCGTCACGTCGTGCCCCTGCAGGCCCAGCCAGGCGAACAGCAGGTTGCTCGCCGCGCTCAGCAGGGCGCCGAGCATCAGCACGCGCATCACGCCCACGCGCATCGACAACACACCGCCCACGAAGGCGCCGGCGAGCGTCATGAACACTCCGAACACCTTGGTGACGGCGGCCACCTCGTCCTTGGTGTAGCCCATGTCCACGTAGAAAGGATTGGCCATGATGCCCATCACCACGTCGCTGATGCGGTAGACGGCGATCAGCGCCAGGATCAGCGCCGCCTGCCAGCGGTAGCGCGCGATGAAATCCGCGAACGGATCGATCAGCGCGCCGCGCAGCCACTCGGCCGCGTTGCGCGCGGGCGGCAGCGGGCGCGGCGCGGGCTCGCGCGAGAGCAGCACCGTGAGCACGCCCACCAGCATGGACGCGGCCATCACCAGGTAGGCCGTGCGCCATGCGCCGGGCTGGTAGCCCGCGAGGCCGGGCACCTCGGCGCGCGCGGCCACCCACAGCACGCCGGCGCCGGCCCAGATCATCGCCAGCCGGTAGCCCGTCTGGTAGGTGGCGGCGAGCGCGGCCTGCCGGTCGGCATCGGCGGATTCGATGCGGAAGGCGTCGAGCGCGATGTCCTGCGTGGCCGAGCCGAAGGCCACCGCCAGCGCGCACCACACCATGGGCGCCAGGGCCGCGCGCGGATCGTTGAAGGCCATGCCCGCCAGGCCCGCCATCACCAGCGCCTGCGAGAACAGCAGCCAGCTGCGCCGCCGGCCCAGCGTGCGCGTGAGCAGCGGCAGCGGCATGCGGTCCACCAGCGGCGCCCAGACCCATTTGAAGGCGTAGGCGAGGCCCACCCAGCTGAGATAGCCGATGGTGGTGCGGTCCACCCCGGCCTCGCGCAGCCAGAACGACAGCGTGCCCAGCACCAGCAACAGCGGCAGCCCGGCCGAAAAGCCCAGCGCCAGCATGCGCAGGCTGGCGGCCTCGCCGTAGACGCGCCAGGCGGCGCGCCAGGAACGGCGGGGCGTGGAGGCCGGGGTGGGGGACGAGGCCGTTGCGGGCCCGGAGGGCGGGGTCGAGGTCATGGGCGATGGAAGGTGCGTGCCCGCACCAGGGGCGGGAGGGCGGCGCGGCGGCCGTTCGGCGTGGCGGGCATTATCCCGCCGGCCCGCGCGCCGGGCGTACCATGCGGCGCATGCTGCACGGCACCGACGCCTTCCCCTACTGCACCATCCGCCGCTACGGCGGCGAGCATGCCGCCCATGCGCACGACCATGCGCAGGTGCTCGTCGGGCTGGAAGGTCGCATGGAGCTGGAGGTGGACGGCCGGCCGGCGTTCGTGGATGCCACCTGCGGCATCGTGATTCCGGCCGGCGCGCGGCATGGCTACCTGGCCCTGCCGGGAGCGCGGTTCTGCGTGGTCGATGCGCCGCCGCAGCCCGGCACCGACCGCCTGCGGCGCTTCGCCGTACCGCCCGGCGCCCGCCGCCAGCTCGGGCGGCTGGCCGCCGGGCCGCACGGCGA
>Ga0308159_1002153_pt1 | contig 23866 bp, 23 predicted proteins | sample PhyCR1_FD_201040 | JGI IMG/M metagenome (GOLD analysis project Ga0308159, IMG submission 201040) | Phyllosphere microbial communities from UC Gill Tract Community Farm, Albany, California, United States - DLSLC.R1 | ecosystem: Host-associated > Plants > Phyllosphere > Unclassified | place: USA...
TACCATCGACCTCGACGACGGGAACGCAAATGCCGGTTGCGGATGTCATGAAGGCCTCGCGGGCGCCATGCATTTCGTCCACGGAGAACTCCCGCTCGACAAAAACCAGGCCGAGCTTTGCCGCAACATCGATCGCCGTGGTGCGGGTGATGCCCTTCAGGATCCCGTGCTCGGCCGGCCGCGTGACGAGCTCGCCATCCGGCGTGACGATCCAGGCATTGGCCGACGCACCTTCCAGCACCATGCCGTCGCGCGTCACGAAGATCGCGTCATGGGCACCCGCATCACGGGCCTGCTGCTTGGCAAGAACGTTGGGCAAGAGGCCGACAGTCTTGATGTCGACTCGATCCCAGCGGTTTTCAAGGAGCGTGATCACCTTGATGCCGGTCGCGTATTTCTTGGCAAGCAGAGACGGATCGGTGCTTTTGGCGGTGATCGTGATGGTCGGAGCCGTGCCCTCCGGCGGGAAGAAATGGTCGCGCTTTGCCGCACCGCGCGTCACCTGCATGTAGAAGATGCCGTTGCGAACACGGTTGCGGCGCAGCACTTCCCGGATGACGAGGGTGAGCGCCGCGCGGCTCATCGGCTGGACCATGCGCAACTCGGACAGCGACCGGTCAAGCCGGTTCAGATGCCGCGTCAGGTCAACGATCAGCCCGTCCCGGACCTCGCAGACTTCGTAGACACCATCGGCGAACTGGAAACCGCGGTCCTCGATGTGAACCGCAGCCTCGGAGTGCCTGACATACTGACCGTTGACGTAAGCGATACGCATGCTGATCCCTTACACTCCCAGCGACTTCAGTTTCCGGTGCAACGCCGAGCGCTCCATGCCGACGAATTCCGCGGTACGCGAAATGTTGCCGCCGAAGCGGTTGATCTGCGCGACGAGATAGTCGCGTTCGAACATTTCGCGTGCCTCACGCAGGGGCAGCGTCATGATGTGGACATCGCCCTTCGATGAGACTTTCGGCAGCATGTCGCCGAGATCGGGCGGCAGCATATCCGCAGAGATCGCCGTATCCGGACCGTCGGTGCGGGCAAGGATCATCAGCCGTTCGATATTGTTGCGCAGCTGGCGGATGTTGCCCGGCCAGTCATGCGCCTGCAGGACCGCCATGGCATCGTCACCGATCTTGCGGGCGCGGATGCCCGCCTGCTCGGAGATCTGGCGCATGAACATGTCGACAAGGAACGGAATATCCTCCCGCCGTTCGGCAAGCGCGGGCACCTTGACCGGCACGACCGCGAGCCGGTGATAGAGATCTTCGCGAAACGCCCCTTCGGCAATCAGGCTCTCCAGATTGAGGGCTGTCGACGAGATGATGCGCACATCCACCTTGACCCGCTTGGAACCGCCGACGCGCTCGAACTGCTGATCAACAAGCACGCGCAGGATCTTGTTCTGCGTCTCGCGCGGCATTTCACCGATCTCGTCGAGATAGAGAATGCCGCGATGCGCCTCTTCCAAAGCGCCGATCTTGCGGGGCTGGCCCGGCCCGCCCTCGGTCCCGAACAGCGCGATCTCCATGCGGTCAGGCGTGATCGTTGCGGCGTTCAGGGCCACGAACGGTCCTGTCACCCGCGAGGACTTCTTGTGGATCATCCGTGCCACCAGCTCCTTGCCGGAGCCGGAAGGGCCAAGGATCATGATGCGGCTGTTGGTGGGCGAAACCTTCTCGATCGTCTGGCGAAGCTGCGACACGGCAACCGACGTGCCGACGAGTTCGGCGGCGTCACCCGTGCGGCGCTTCAGCTCGGTCACTTCGCGCTTCAGCTTGGAGTTTTCGAGCGCCCGCTCGGCAATCAGGATCAGCCGATCGGCCTTGAACGGCTTTTCGATGAAGTCGAAGGCCCCGCGCTTGATGGCTGATACCGCTGTCTCGACATTGCCGTGACCGGAAATCATGACGACGGGAAGGTCCGGATGACGGGACTTGATCTCCTCGAGGAGCGCGAGCCCATCGAGACGTGATCCCTGCATCCAGATATCGAGAAAGACGAGCCGTGGCACACGGTCGGATATCGTCGCAAGCGCGCTGTCCGCATCGTGGGCCGTTCGCGTTTCATGGCCTTCGTCGGACAGTATCCCCGAAACGATGTCACGAATGTCGGCCTCGTCATCGACGACAAGAATATCAGATGCCATATGCCAGTTCCTTATCGTTATTATCTGTGTTGGGCTTTGCCACCCGCTCGACATGCGGCAGCAGCACCCTGATCATGGCGCCCTTGCCATGATCGAAATCGTGAGGCGCATCGTGCAGCTCCAGCTGTCCGCCGTGCTCCTCGATGATCTTCTTGACGATCGCGAGGCCAAGGCCCGTGCCCTTTTCGCGCATCGTCATATAGGGCTCCAGAATACGGTGCCGGTTCTCGGTCGGCAGTCCGTTGCCGTTGTCGATGATATCGACAACGAACGTGTCCCGGCCTTTTTCGAGAGCCGCGCGGACCATGATCTTGCGGCCGTCGCGCTCTTGATCGCTCGGCACCGCCTCGATCGCCTCGACTGCATTCTTGACGAGGTTTCCGAAAGCCTGGCCCAACATGCGGGCATCGAACAGACCTTTCAGCGGTTGATCTCCGAGCTCGCGAATGAAGTCCACATGTGTCTCACCCATTTCGCGCAGGAAGATGGCATCGCGCAGGATATCGCGTAAGTCCGCATCTTCCTTGGCCGGCTTCGGCATCCGGGCAAACGAGGAGAATTCGTCGACCATGCGGCCGATATCGCCCACCTGGCGCACGATCGTATCGGTGCACTGGTCGAACACAGCCCGGTCGCTGGCGTCGATCTGCTTGCCATAGCGGCGCTTCAGTCGCTCGGCGGAAAGCTGGATCGGGGTGAGCGGGTTCTTGATCTCGTGCGCGATCCGACGCGCCACATCCGCCCAGGCAGTGGAGCGCTGAGCAATGACGAGGTCGGTAATGTCATCCAGCGTGATGACATAGGCATCCTGCGGCGAACGCTGCTCTTCACGGGTAACCTGCACGGACAGCGTCCGCTCGGTGCCATTGCGCATCAGATTGACCTGCTTGCGGAAGTCGCCGCGCGAGCGGGCGGTCGCCTCAGTCAACACGTGATCGATCTCCGGCGCCACGTCATCCAACGTCTTGCCCATCAGCTCCTCGGCAGGCGCACCGAGAAAGTCTTCCGCCGTCGGATTGACGATGGTGATGCGGCGGTCGGCCTCAACGCCGATGACGGCCGCGGTCACGCCCGACAGCACGGCTTCGATAAACCGGCGGCGGTCGTCGACCTCATCCTTGGCCTCGAGGATCTCATCGCGCTGGCTGCGGATCTCGGAAATCATCTTGTTGAAGGTGCGCGACAGACTGCCCACATCGCCGTCGACAGTGCGAACCGGGACGACGACGTTGAGATTGCCTGTGGCGACGCTGTCTGCCGCACTGATCAGCAGCCGGATCGGCCGCACGATACGGTCGGCAACCGCGATCGCGGCCCAGATGGCGGCCAGAAGCACGATCAGCGCGAAGCCGAGATAGAGCACGGCGAAGGCGACCTGCAGCGACATCCGCCCGGCTTCCATCGCCTTGTATTCGGCGGTGTTCTCCTCCATCAGCCGCATCGCGTTCATCACGCGCGGATCGACGGCCCGGATCGTGTAGAGAAACGCGCCCGGGATCGTGTCGATCTTGATGACGGCGCCGACCAGGTTGGTGATGCCGGGCGGGATCAGCGTCGGCTGACCGGACGCAGCACTTTTCAGAGCATCCTGCGGAATGGCCGGAAGCGGCTTTTCCGTCTTAATGTCGGCTTGCGCGACCGCCTGGCCATCTTCCTGAACCAGGAAGGCGCCGAGCAGACCACGCCCCCGGGCCTGACGGGTCAGCAGATCGATGAAACCGGTCCGGTCGAGATAATACATCGCGCGGTTCCGCTCGAGATCGTTCGACATCGAGACGGTCTGGCCCTGAAGGTAACTTGCGTTCTCCATCATATAGGCTCGTGCAACGTCCTGCGACGACTGCACGATCGACTGCGTGCGAAGCGAAAACCAGCGATCGAGACCGACGCTCAGCGTCAGGCTGGCGAAAATCGCAACCAGCACGGCGGGCGTGATCGCCACGAACGAGAACAGCACGACGATGCGCACATGCAGACGGGCCGCCGCACGCCCACGACGTCTGGCCTTTACCAGTCGTCCGACCTCTCTGCCGATCAGGTAGACAAGGCCGAGAATGAACAGCGAGTTGATCGCGGCGGACGCGATCACGACATTGGTCGTCGGCGCGACCGGCGTCACGCCCAGCAGCACGAACAGCGTCAGTGTGGCGCAGATCAGTGCACCACCGGCAAGAAGCAGGCCCGGCAGCGCGAAGGATGCACGCCGATCGTGGACCACAGCTGCCGGCTCCGTTTCGGCCGACTGCGTTGCAGCGCCATCCGTCATCGTTAAAACCCCGGCCTTCGTGGCGTGGCCGGTGCGGATATCTCATCCGGACGCAGACGCCAGTCATTCATTTGCAACGAAAACTCGCGCTGCTCGGGCCGAGCCTGGAGGCTCAGCCTGAAGCGTAAATCTGCGTGATGTTTAAGCAACGCTTTGTGGCGAAAATGCAACAATGAAGCAGAAGTGTCAAGCGATTGTGGCGAACGGAAATGACAGGACTACGCGCCGCGGGAGCTGCGATAGACCGAAACGCCCAGTTCGCGGATCTTCTTGCGCAGAGTATTGCGGTTGAGGCCGAGAAGATCTGCTGCCTTGATCTGGTTGCCACGGGTGGCCGTCAGCGCGGCAAGGATCAATGGATACTCCATTTCCGTCAAAACCCGGTCGTAAAGACCTGGCGGCGGCAGGTTTTCGCCGAAACCGGCAAAGTATGACCGCATGTTCTCTTCGACGGCCTGGGCAATGGTGAGAGACCCTGAACGGGCCGTCATCTTGTCGATCGGGCTATCCGGCACATCGGAGCGAAGCTCCGTTTCGATGATCTCGCGGGTGATCACATCCTGTGGATAAAGCGCCATCAGGCGGCGCACGAGGTTTTCCAGCTCGCGGACGTTGCCCGGCCAGGCATAGGCCTTCATCGCATCCAGCGCTTCCGTTTCGAAACGCTTGCCGTCGAGGCCCTCCTTCTCCGCCATCTGCATGAAATGACGGACGAGATCGGGAATATCTTCGGCGCGGTCTCGGAGCGGCGGAAGGCGCAACGGAACGACGTTGAGGCGATAGTAAAGGTCCTCGCGGAACAGACCCTGGTTGATGAGTTGTTTCAGGTCCTTGTTGGTCGCGGCAACGATGCGCACGTCGGTGCGGATGGGCGTGCGACCGCCAACCGTCGTATATTCGCCCTGCTGAAGAACGCGAAGAAGCCGTGTCTGGGCATCCATCGGCATGTCGCCGATTTCGTCGAGAAACAGCGTGCCGCCTTCTGCCTGTTCGAAACGGCCGGTCGAGCGGTTCTGGGCCCCGGTGAAGGCTCCCTTCTCATGGCCGAACAGTTCCGACTCGATCAGATCGCGCGGAATTGCCGCCATGTTGATCGCGACGAACGGGCCGTTGCGGCGCTTGCCGTAGTCGTGCAGCGCGCGGGCGACAAGCTCCTTGCCGGTGCCCGACTCGCCGGTAATCATTAGCGTCAGGTCGGTCTGCATCAGACGCGCCAGAACGCGGTAGATTTCCTGCATCGCCGTCGAACGGCCGACCAGCGGCATGCCGTCCTGCGTATCGTCGTCGAGGCGAGCCGGCTTGCGCTTCGGCTCAGCCAGCGCCCGGCCGATGATGGCGATCAGCTCGGTGAGGTCGAAGGGCTTCGGCAGATAGTCGTAGGCGCCCTTCTCCGAGGCCTTGATGGCGGTCATGAACGTGTTCTGGGCGCTCATGACAAGCACCGGAAGATCCGGCCTGGCCTTCTTGATGCGCGGCAGGAGATCGAACGCGTTCTCGTCCGGCATGATCACGTCGGTCACGACGAGATCGCCCTCGCCGGCGGAAATCCAGCGCCATAGCGTTGCGGCATTCGATGTGATGCGGACGTCATAACCGGCGCGGGTCAGCGCCTGGTTGAGAACCGTGCGGATGGCTGCGTCGTCGTCTGCGACAAGGATCGTGGCAGTCATTAATCGCTTCCTGTGAAGTTCAAGGCGCGGCCATCGCCGCCTTCTTCCTTGTGCATGGGCATAAGAACGCGGAATATCGTCCGGCGCGGCTGGCTGTCGCATTCGATGATGCCGCCATGGGCACCGATGATTTTAGCAACCAGCGCCAGACCAAGGCCGGAACCGTTCGTCTTGGTGGTGATGAAAGGGTCAAACAGATGCGGCAGGATATCGGCCGGGACGCCCGGACCGTTGTCGATGACGCAAAATTCCAGCGGCAGCGAGATCTTCTCCCGCGTACCGGCAACCGACAGGCGGATGCCCGGACGGTAGGCGGTGGTCAGCATGATCTCCGCATCCGGCTGATCACCCACCGCTTCGGCGGCATTCTTGATGAGGTTCAAAAACACCTGCACCAGCTGGTCGCGGTTTGCATAGACCGGCGGCAGCGACGGATCGTACATTTCCGCAATTTTGATGTCGCGTCCGAACCCCGCCTTGGCGATAGCCTTCACATGATCGAGCACGGAGTGGATGTTGAGCGCCATACGGTCGATCGGACGCTCGTCGGAAAACACTTCCATGCGGTCGACAAGCGACACGATCCGGTCGGTCTCATCGCAGATCAGCCGGGTCAGAGAGCGGTCCTCGTCCGGCACGACCGACTCAAGCAGCTGGGCTGCTCCGCGAATGCCGGATAGCGGGTTCTTGATTTCATGCGCCAGCATCGACGCGAGGCCGGTGACCGATCGCGCCGCAGCCCGGTGGGTCAGCTGCCGGTCGATCTTGTCGGCCATCGAGCGCTCCTGAAACACCACGACGACAGACCCCGGTTCGCTGACGACAGGAGCCACATAGAGGTCGACCAGCTTTTCCTGTCCGAGACGAGGCGACGAAAGGTCGACACGGTACTCGTTGACGGGCGCCCTGCGTTCGCGAACCTGATCGATCAGCGCAAGAAGCGGACTTCCGAACGGAATGAAACTTGAGATCGTGTTCTTGGCCAGATGCGAGGCGCTGGAGCCAAAGAACGACTCTGCTTCCCAGTTGGCAAATGCGACCCTGCCATCGGCATCGACAAGAATGACCGGGTTCTGAACGGAATTGAGAACCGCCATGGCAAGCGCTTGTCCGTGCGCGGCATCGGGTGCGGGAGACTTGGTCATGCTGCCTTCCTTCGCGACTCATCGAACGCACCGTCGAGCATTGCCGACGACATTCTTTTCGAAACGTCGGTCGCGTCCTTCGAGATCATGATTGCGCCCTTCTGATCTGCCGGCAGGTTCGGCGCGAACCGGTCGAGATACCAGCCGAGATGTTTCCTCGCGTGTCGAAGCCCGGCCTCGCGGCCATAAAGCTCCAGCATCGCTTCGTAATGTTCAACGACGATGACAGCCATCTCCTCGCGGCACGGTGCAGAAGCGCCGGCAAGCCATCCGATATGCCAGGGACGACCCTGCGCCCCGCGCCCGACCATGACCGCATCGGCGCCTGAACGCCGGATGATCTCGGCCGCATCTTCCGGCGTCTCGACATCGCCATTGGCGATGAGCGGAATCTTGATTTCATCGCGCACGGCACGAATGGCATCCCAGTCCGCCTTGCCCTCGTAGAACTGCATGCGGGTGCGGCCATGGATGGTGATCATCCGGGCACCTGCCTGTTCGGCGCGGCGCGAAATTTCCGGTGCGTTGATGGTGTTCTCGTCCCAGCCGAGCCGCATCTTGACGGTGACAGGCACGTTGACCGCCTTGACGGTCGCCTCGATAATCGACAGCGCGTGATCGGGATCACGCATCAGCGCAGAACCCGAATAGCCCCCTGTGACCTTTTTCGCCGGACAGCCCATGTTGATATCGATGATATCGGCACCATTGGCCTCGGCAATCTTTGCCGCTTCCGCCATCCAGTGCGCTTCGCGACCGGCGAGCTGCACCATATGCGGCGTGATCCCCGTTCCCTGCAGACGCGACCAGGATTCCTCCCGGTTCATCACCAGCTCGCGGCTCGCCACCATTTCGGTCACGACCAGACCCGCTCCGTGGCGCCATGCAAGGGTGCGGAACGGGAGATCGGTGACGCCGGACATCGGCGCCAGGACGACCCGATTACGGATGGCGACTGGCCCGATATGAAAAGGTGAGGATAGATCAGGGAGCGACAAATGATGATCTTTCGGGCAGGTATTTGTTCTGCACTATTTTTATTCAGGAGTCATGCGTTTGCCAAGGGCAATTCACGAGCTGCGTTATTTTTAAGCGACGTGCTGGAATTAAGGCTTTTGGTCCTATAGTTCTGCGGCTGTCAACCTCCCACCAATTTCCGAGGGCTCATGGACGGCGAGATCTTCAAGATAGGCATCGTCATCGTGGCCGCTGGCCGCGGAGAGCGTGCGGGTGCGCCGGGAGACGGGCCGAAACAATATCGCCGTATCGGTGGCTTGCCGGTCATTCATCATACGCTGCAGAAATTTCTGACCTGGCCAAAGAGCGGCCCGATCGTCGTGGTCATTCACCCGGAAGACGAGGCGCTCTACGCCGCCTCGACGGACGGACTTGGCGGAGCCGAGAACATCATTGTCACCTTCGGCGGCGATACAAGGCAGCGCTCCGTCTACGAGGGCCTGCGGGCGCTTGCGGCAACGGAGGCGACCCACGTGATGATCCATGACGCGGCCCGCCCTTTCGTCGACCACGCACTGCTGGATCGCATTGCAGAGGGATTTGCCGCGGGCAATGACGGAATCTTGCCGGCGATGGCGGTGACCGATACGCTGAAGCGTGGCGGATCGGACGGGCTGGTGCACGAAACGGTTTCGCGGGCGGGGCTCTATGCGGCCCAGACACCGCAGAGCTTCCGTCTCTCGGAAATCCGCACCGCGCATGAAAAGGCCGCAGCCCTTCGCCACAACGACTTCACCGACGATGCCTCGATCGCCGAATGGGCGGGCCTTGCCGTGACGATTGTGGAAGGCTCCGTCGACAATATCAAACTGACGCTGAAGCGGGATATCGATATGGCTGACGAAAAACTCACGCAGGGCAACCCTGCCCCACACTATCTGCCGGATGTTCGCACCGGCAATGGCTACGACGTCCACCAGCTCGTGTCCGGCGACGGCGTGACGCTGTGCGGGATCTTCATTCCGCACGATCAGAAGCTGAGCGGCCATTCGGATGCCGACGTGGCGCTGCATGCCCTCACCGACGCGCTGCTCGCCACCTGCGGCGCCGGCGACATCGGCGACCACTTTCCGCCGTCCGACATGCAGTGGAAGGGCGCGGCCTCGAGGATCTTTCTTGAGCACGCTGCGAAGATCGTGCGCGAACACGGCGGCACCATCATGAATGCCGATGTCTCGCTAATCGCGGAAGCCCCCAAAGTCGGACCGCATCGTCAGGACATGCGCGAAAAGCTCGCCGAAATTCTCGGCATCTCGCTCGACCGCTGCTCGGTGAAGGCGACGACCAACGAGAAGATCGGCTTTGTCGGCCGTGGCGAGGGGATCGCAGCGATTGCCACAGCCACCGTGGTGTTCGGATCGGTGCGGGCATGAGCCTCTTTCCTGATGATATCGAGGCACAGGCCCGGCGCATCATCGAGACGTTTTCGGCGCGCAAGCTGATGGTCTCGACGGCGGAGTCCTGCACCGGCGGCCTGATCGCCGGCGCGCTGACCGAGATCGCCGGGTCGTCGGCGGTCGTTGATCGCGGCTTTGTCACTTATACCAATGACGCGAAGACAGACATGCTGGGAGTGCCCTCGTCGGTGCTTGCAACACACGGCGCCGTCTCAAGGGAAACTGCCCTGCTGATGGCAACTGGCGCCCTGTTCCGCTCTCGCGCCGGTCTCGCGGTTGCCGTAACAGGCATAGCAGGCCCCGGCGGCGGCTCGTCCGAAAAGCCAGTCGGGCTGGTCCATCTCGCAGCGCGCGGCCGGAACGGAAAGATCCTGCACCGGGAGATGCGCTATGGCGACATCGGCCGAACCGAGATCCGGATTGCGACCATCATGACAGCGTTGGACATGCTGCTCGAGGCGGCGGCCTGAACCTGACCCTAATCAGGCGTAGATCTTGTCCGCGCGCGCTTCGAACGCTTCAGCAAACATGCGGAAAGCGCGGTCGAACATCGAACCCATCAGCGCGCCGAGAATCATGCTCTTGAATTCATAGTCGATGAAGAAGGCAACGGTGCAACCGTCGGAACCGTCCGTCGCCGGCTCGAACCGCCAGCGGTTATCGAGATACTTGAACGGACCTTCGATATATTTGACATCGATCGCCTGCTCCGCCGGATGCAGCAGGACCTGGGTCGTAAAAGTTTCACGGATCGCCTTGTAGCCGACGGTCATGTCGGCAAGCAGCAACTCCTTGCCATCACGTTCCTTGCGGGAACGGATCGACAGCGCTTCACAAAGCGGCAGGAATTCCGGATATTTCTCGATGTCGGCGACCAGCGCGTACATCTTCTCGGGACTATGCTTGACGGGGCGGCGTATTTCGAACTTGGGCATGTCGTGGAGTTAATCGCGCACAGGCAGAAGATCAAGAAGCTGACGCATGTGTCGGTGCGATTTCAACATCAGGCGCGCCCAAATCCTGCGCTCTCGCTGTCGTCCAAAAAAATGGCCCTGCCCTCTGGCGGGTTGTTGCTTCAAGGCATATCTGGGACGTCGCCGCTCGGCTCGATAACGGGACGCCCGAAGATTAAATAATTTTAATGTCTCAGCAATGAAGTTGTAATGATCCGCGGGATCAATCCTGCGTATAACGCTTCACGGGAGATGACTGGCTTTTACCTGTCGGAAAGACGCATTCCATGGATGACTTCACACAAATGATCAAGCTGCTCGAATCCGCCAAGCAACTGGCCGATATGAACCAGCTCCCCATGCTCGCCTATTTTGTGGAAATGGCGAAAGCCGAGACACGCGGACATCGTACGACGCTGCGCGAGCGCCGCCGCGGGCAGGACAAGAACCAGGATAAGATCGAGAAGGTTCAAGCGGCCGAGTGATCGGCCGCCAGACCGCAGAAGTGCGGATTACACCGCTGCTGCGAGCAGCTTGCGGGCGCGATTGGCGCGCAGACGGGCGAAATCATCGCCTGCGTGATGCGACGACCGCGTCAGCGGGCTGGATGCCACCATCAGGAAGCCCTTCGTATAGGCCACAGTCTCATAGGACTTGAACTCTTCCGGCGTCACGAAACTCATCACCGCGTGATGCTTGCGGGTCGGCTGCAGATACTGACCGATCGTCAGGAAGTCGACGTCGGCGGTCCGCAGGTCGTCCATCAGCTGCAGCACTTCGTTGCGCTCTTCGCCGAGGCCAACCATGATGCCCGACTTGGTGAACATCGTCGGATCCAGTTCCTTCACCCGCTGCAGCAGGCGCACCGAGTGGAAATAGCGGGCACCGGGACGAACCGTCAGATAATTGCCCGGAACCGTTTCCATATTGTGGTTGAAGACGTCGGGCTTTGCAGCAACGACGCGCTCGAGCGCGCCCGGCTTCTTCAGGAAGTCCGGTGTCAGGATTTCGATCGTCGTCAGCGGTGACGCTGCACGGATTGCCCAGATCACCTTTTCGAAATGCTCGGCACCGCCATCGGCCAGATCGTCACGATCGACCGAGGTGATGACGACGTGTTGCAGGCCCATCTCCTTGACGGCCTTTGCGACGTTTTCCGGCTCCGACAGGTCGAGCGCATTCGGCTTTCCGGTCGAGACGTTGCAGAACGCGCAGGCGCGCGTGCAGATCTCGCCCATGATCATGAACGTGGCGTGCTTCTTGTCCCAGCACTCGCCGATGTTGGGGCAACCCGCTTCTTCACAAACAGTGACGAGCTTGTGCTCCTTAACGATCGAGCGGGTTTCCTGATAGCCCTTGGAAACCGGCGCCTTGACACGGATCCATTCCGGCTTGCGCAGCACTTCGGTATCTGGCCGATGCGCCTTTTCCGGATGGCGGACACGCTTCTCATCGCCCGTTGCAGGGGTGATAAGGTTTATCCTGTCGAGAATGGTGACCATAAATTACTGTCCTCAACCGCCTTGAATGCGGGTACCGTCAACGCCTGACGAGTTTTGCGACAAATAGCAAAATGCACGAGCCGACGAAACCCTGCACGAGGTAACCCAGCCAACCGCTGGCAACATGGATGTTGGCAGAATCGAAGATCGCATTGGCGATCACCGCGCCGACGATGCCGATCACGATATTCATGAAGATGCCGAAGCGCATATCCATCAGTTTTCCGGCAAGCCAGCCTGCCAGGCCTCCGATGATGATTGCTGCAAACCAGCCCACGCCCATGACTTACTCCGTTCAAACCTCTTCAGCAGATATGGGCGGCAAGCCGCCCATATGCAATCGGCGCCGAGACCTAAGCGTTCAGGACGCGGCCATAGGCGTCGAGAACGCTTTCCTTCATCGATTCCGAAATCGTCGGATGCGGGAAGATCGTGTGCATCAGGTCTTCTTCCGTCGTCTCGAGGTTCATGGCGACGACGAAGCCCTGGATCAGTTCGGTCACTTCCGCCCCGACCATATGAGCACCGATCAGCTCGCCGGTCTTCTTGTCGAAGATCGTCTTGACCATGCCCTGGTCCTCACCGAGGGCCACGGCCTTGCCATTGGCCGCAAACGAGAAGCGGCCGACGCGGATCTCGCGGCCCTGCTCCTTGGCTTTCGCTTCCGTCAGACCAACCGACGCGACCTGCGGATTGCAATAGGTGCAGCCCGGGATCTTGCTCTTGTCCATGGCGTGGACGTTGGGCAGACCGGCGATTTTCTCGATGCAGACGACGGCTTCATGCTCGGCCTTGTGCGCCAGCAGCGGACCGCCGGCGACATCGCCGATCGCGTAGATACCCTCGACATTGGTCTTGCCGTAGCCGTCGATGACGATGAAGCCACGGTCGGTCTTCACGCCGACAGCCTCAAGGCCGATATTCTCGATATTGGCCTGCACGCCGACAGCCGAGATCATCAGGTCTGCGGTGATCTTCTCCGACGTGCCGTCCTTCTTCTCGATCGTGGCCGTGATCGAGTTTGCACCCTTCTCGACCTTCGAGACCTTGGCTTCGAGGTGGATCTTGATGCCCTGCTTGTCGAACTGCTTCTTGGCGAAGGCCGAAATCTCGGCATCCTCGACCGGCATGACCTGGCTCATGATTTCGACCACGGTCACGTCGACGCCCATGGTGCGGTAGAAAGACGCGAACTCGATGCCGATCGCGCCAGACCCCATGACGAGCAGCGACTTCGGCAACTCTTCCGGCTTCATCGCTTCGAAATAGGTCCAGATCAGCTTGCCATCGGGCTCGATGCCCGGCAGCGCACGCGGACGGGCGCCCGTGGCGACGATGACGTGCTTGGCGTTGTATGTGCCCTCGCCCAGCGTGTTCTTGGGCACCGGACCCTGCGGCTGGACGATCTCCTTGGTGATCTTGCCGACGACGATCTCGGCCATCTGCGAACCGGATGCCGGCTTGGTGACCTTGGCTTCACCCCAGATGATATCGATCTTGTTCTTCTTGAAGAGGAAGCCGACGCCGCTGTTCATGCGGTTGGCAATGCCGCGCGACCGCGCAACGACCGCCTTGACGTCGGGCGTGATCGTGCCTTCCAGCGTCAGGCCGTAATCCTTGGCATGCTGCGCGGTATGCAGCACGTCGGCTGTCCGAAGCAGCGCCTTGGTCGGGATGCAGCCCCAGTTGGAGCAGATGCCGGCCAGATGCTCGCGCTCGACGACGGCAACCTTCATGCCCAGCTGGGATGCACGGATCGCGGCGATATAACCGCCCGGACCGGCGCCGATAACGATGAGATCGTAGGACTGAGCCATTGTTTCCTGCCTTTGTCTTTTCAAGTCTGTGTCTGCGGCGACCATCGATACGCGGCCTGCCGATGTGAATTCTTGGGTCAGATGCCGAGCATCATCCGGACGATCGGCTCAAGCCCACGGCCGATGGCGCGGGTATCTTCAGCCGTCAGGTGCACACCATCGAGCGGGCTGGTCTTCGCGACCGATCCCGCATCGAAGAAGCCGCAACCGAGTTCATCGGCGAGATCGCGGTAAAGCGAGGCGAGCATCGACGATTGTTCGATCCCGCCCTGGAACATCGCCGAAAAGATCGGATCTCCGGTCTCGCAAAGCGGCGGCGGCGAAACGATCAGTACGTCAGGTGCGTCATAGTCGAATGACCATTCGTGATGGCGGATCAAAGCGACCAGCCGCTGGATCCCGGCCCGCGCCGCATGCGCCGTCCCGGCGATGACCGGCTTCATGTCGTTGGTGCCAAGCATGATGACGACCAGATCAAGCGGCATATGGGTATGCAGAACGGTCGGGAAATTCTTGACCCCGTTGCGATCGCAATCGGCGAGATGGTCGTCGTAGCCGGTCGTGCGCCCGTTCAGGCCGTCGGCAATGACCGTGACCTCGTCTCCGAGTGCGGCGGCAAGCACGCTCGTCCAGCGATCCTCGAACGCGTGACGACCGGGACCAACGGGGTCATACCCCCATGTGAGACTGTCGCCGAAGCAGAGAACGGTTTTCATAGTGTCCATACGCCCAGTCATTCCCTGCCGACCTGTCCCTGTCGAGGTCAGGTCCCCTTCATCAGCGTCTCGACCTTGCTTTCAAGCTCGGATATCCGCTCCTCGAAATCACCGGTCATGAACTTCGAGAGCATTGTATCGGCGGTCAGCGCATTGCGAATACTCTTCTGGCCGATCTCAAGCTTGTGCAATTGCTGTTTCACGGCACCGAGTTCACCGCGTATCTCATGCATTTCACCGCGTATTTCACGCAGCATCGGCATGATCATGTCCACCGGTTCGTTCGCCATCGACGTGCTCCTGAGCGGACCGTATTCCGCTCCATCAAATATGGTGGAGCAGCTTACAAATGTCACGCATCAAGCGCATTCACCGATGGGAACGGCCGCGACTTAGGCCGCGGCCGAGATTTCTTAAACCAGCATGCCCATCGGGCTTTCGATGTAGCGCTTGAAGGCCGAGGCAAGCTCTGCGCCGAGCGCGCCGTCGATGACGCGGTGGTCGAAGGCGAACGTTGCCGTCATCACCGTGCCGACTTCGAGTTTGCCGCCACGAACGATCGGCTTTTCGACACCGGCGCCAATGGAGACGATCGAGGCCTGCGGCAGGTTGATGATCGACGTGAAGTTGGAGACACCGAACATGCCGAGGTTTGACACCGACGTGGTGCCGCCCTGGTATTCTTCCGGCTTCAGCTTCTTGTCGCGGGCCCGCTTGGCAAGGTCCTTGACCTCGTTGGAGATGACCGAAAGCGTCTTCGTCTCGGCCTTGCGGACGATCGGAGTGATCAGACCATCCGGGATCGACACGGCGACGCCGACATCCGCATGCTTGTGCAGGACGCGGGCAGAAGACGTCCAGGAGGCGTTCGCCATCGGAACATCCCGAAGCGCCAGCGCCATCGCCTTGATGATGAAGTCGTTGACGGAAAGCTTGAAGGCCGGAACCTCGCCCTTTTCCGTCTTCTTCACCGGCGCGGACGCATTGATCTCGGCGCGCAGCTTGAGCATGGCATCGAGTTCGCAATCCATCGAAACGAAATACGACGGAACCGTCTGGGTCGACTCGGTCAGGCGCGAGGCAATCGTCTTGCGCATGCCGTCATGCGGCAGAAGCTCGTACGAGCCTTCCGCAAAAAGCTTCATGATGTTGTCGTCCGACGGACCCTTTGCCATCGGCGCGGCTGCAGCCTGTGCGGCACCAGCCGTTGCCGAAGTCGCTTGAGACGGAGCAGACTTTGCACCACCGGAAGCGGCGGCCTTCTCGATATCGGCCTTGACGACACGCCCATGGGGACCGGTGCCGGTAACACCGGTGAGATCAAGACCGGCTTCCTTCGCTAGACGACGGGCGAGCGGTGAGGAAAACACGCGCTTGCCATCTTCTGCCTTCGGAGCAGGCGTCGACGGTGCGGGAGCGGCATCCGTCAAAGGCTTGTCGGAGTTGGCTTCGGACTTCGGTGCCTCTGAAGCCTTCTCCGCAGGAGCTGCTTCAGCCTTCTGAGCATCTGCCTTCGGGGCTTCAGCCTTCGGAGCATCTGCCTTCGGGGCTTCAGCCTTCGGAGCCTCGCCGCCGGAAGCGGCAGCCGAAACATCTTCGCCGTCGACCGCAAGGATGGCGATCAGGGCGTTGACCTTGACGCCTTCGGTGCCGGCCGGAACCACCAGCTTGGCGACAACGCCTTCGTCGACGGCTTCGACTTCCATCGTCGCCTTGTCGGTCTCGATTTCGGCGATCACGTCGCCGGACTTGACCGTATCGCCTTCCTTGACCAGCCACTTGGCGAGGTTGCCCTCCTCCATGGTCGGCGACAGGGCAGGCATGGTGATGTTGATAGGCATGTTAATCCTCCGCCCACACAAGTTCAAACTGGGCAAGTTCGTCAGGATGTTCCGTCAGCCGGGTGACGTCCTCAGGCGTCACTTCGATGTAACCGGCAACGTCTTCAAGCCAGCCGTCTACGGCACCAATCACGCCAATCTCTTCGCGCGGGACACCGACGATCACCTCGGTGTCTTCGGTCTTGACCAAGGCCCAGAACACAATTCTTTCAAAGACCGGGTTGTTCTTGGTGCCGATCACTCGGAACCAAGAACCGGAAACCGGCAGAATCTGCTTCACAGAAGATTTCGGCATAACCGGATCCTTACTTGTAGCAGACGGTCTTAACCGCCTGAACGACTTCACCGACATTCGGCAGCGCCAGCTTTTCAAGGTTGGCGGCGTAAGGCATGGGCACGTCCTTGCCGGCGATCGTCAGGATCGGCGCATCGAGATAGTCGAAGGCCTGCTGCATCACGCGGGTGGCAATTTCGGTACCAACCGACGACTGCGGATAGCCTTCCTCGACGGTCACAAGACGACCGGTCTTCTTCACCGATTCGATCACGGTCGGCAGGTCCATCGGACGGATGGTGCGAAGATCGATCAGTTCGACATCGATGCCGTCCTTTTCGAGTTCGGCAACCGCCTTCGTGGCGTAGGCCATGCCGATGCCGAAGGACACGACCGTCACGTCCTTGCCGGTCTTGTGGATACGCGCCTTGCCGATCGGCAGGACGAAATCGTCCAGCTTCGGCACTTCGAACTGCTGCCCGTAGAGGATCTCGTTTTCCAGGAAGATGACCGGGTTCGGATCGCGGATCGCAGCCTTCAGAAGACCCTTCGCATCGGCAGCCGTATAGGGCATGACGACCTTGAGGCCCGGGATCTGGCTGTACCAGGCTGCATAATCCTGGCTGTGCTGTGCGCCAACGCGGGCAGCGGCGCCGTTCGGACCACGGAACACGATCGGCGCACCCATCTGGCCGCCGGACATGTAGAGCGTCTTGGCAGCCGAGTTGATGATGTGGTCGATCGCCTGCATGGCGAAGTTGAACGTCATGAACTCGACGATCGGCTTCAGGCCGGCCATTGCAGCACCGACGCCGACGCCGGCAAAGCCGTGTTCGGTGATCGGCGTATCGACGACGCGACGCGCGCCGAATTCCTGCAACAGGCCTTGCGTGATCTTGTAGGCGCCCTGGTATTCGGCGACTTCCTCACCCATCACGAACACATCGCCATCGCGACGCATTTCTTCGGCCATGGCATCGCGAAGCGCTTCGCGAACCGTGGTCATCACCATTTCGGTGCCGGCCGGAATGTCCGGATCGGCAGCAATTTCGATCTTCGGCTGGGCCGGAACCTTGGCGTCAGCAGGTGTCTCGTCCTTGGCTTCGCGGGCCTTGCCGCCGGCCGCATCGGAGGTCGCCGCCGGAGTGTCGGCATCGGCCTTCGGAGCATCCGCCTGGGGCGCGCTTTCCTGTGCAGGCTTGTCAGCCTTCATGTCGTCGGCGGTTTCGCCTTCGGCAAGCAGGATTGCGATCTTGGTGTTGACCTTGACGTTTTCGGTGCCGGCCTCGATCAGCAACTTGCCGATCACGCCTTCATCCACAGCTTCCACTTCCATGGTCGCCTTGTCGGTCTCGATTTCGGCGATCACGTCGCCGGAGGTGACCTTGTCACCCTCTTTTTTCAGCCACTTGCTGAGCGTGCCTTCTTCCATCGTGGGAGAAAGCGCGGGCATCAGGATATCGATTGGCATTGAGGTTCCCTCCCCGCGATCAGAGCAGAATGTCGGTGTAGAGCTCGGATACATCCGGCTCCGGATCGTTCTGGGCAAAATCTGCAGAATCCGAGACCACGTCACGGATATCCTTGTCGATCGCCTTCAGTTCGTCCTCGGTCGCCCAGCCACCGTCGAGGATGCGCAGACGCACCTGTTCGATCGGATCCTGCTCGGAGCGCATCTTCTGCACTTCTTCCTTGGAACGATACTTCGCCGGGTCGGACATCGAGTGACCACGGTAGCGGTAGGTCAGCATTTCGAGAATGATCGGACCCTTGCCGGAACGGCAGTGAGCGAGCGCCTCGTCGCCGGCGGCCTTGACGGCGCGCACATCCATGCCATCCACCTGGATGCCGGGGATGCCGAAGCCGGAGCCACGCAGCGAATAGTTCGACTGCGCCGTCGCGCGGGCAGTCGATGTGCCCATAGCATAACGGTTGTTCTCGACGATGTAGACGATCGGGAGCTTCCAGAGAGCAGCCATGTTGAAGCTCTCGTAGACCTGACCCTGGTTGGCGGCGCCATCGCCGAAGTAGGCGACCGATACGCTGTCGTTGCCGCGATAGGCATTGGCGAAGGCAAGACCGGTGCCGAGAGACACCTGCGCGCCGACGATGCCATGGCCGCCGTAGAACTGCTTTTCCTTGGAGAACATGTGCATCGAGCCGCCCTTCCCCTTGGAATAGCCGCCGCGACGCCCCGTCAGTTCCGCCATCACACCACGGGCACTCATGCCGGTTGCCAGCATATGGCCGTGGTCACGATAGGCGGTAATGACCTGATCGCCCTCTTTCTGCGCCATCTGCATGCCGACGACGACAGCTTCCTGGCCGATATAGAGGTGACAGAAACCACCGATGAAACCCATGCCGTAAAGCTGGCCGGCCTTTTCCTCGAAGCGGCGGATGAGCAGCATTTCGCGATACGCGTGCAGCTCGTCATCCTTGCCGAAGTCCGACATATTCTTGCCGGTAAAATCCTTTGAAACGTTCTGGGTTGCAGACTTTGCCGCCGTTTTGCGGCCGGACGTAGACGCGGTTTTAGCTTGCGCCATCGATCCCTCCCTGTGTGCTGCTCTTTATAAAGGGGACATCATGTCAAAATGACGCACCCTGGTTTCGGAGCGTAACATAGGGAAGAAAGCACGGACCAGCAATGCCATAATTGCATGGCTCACATCCAAATTAAATCACTGATATCGTTGCTCAATTGTGAAATTAACCAGCTTGTGGTTAATTTAGAAGTAGTTGTTGAAGATGACGATCTCGTCGCGCTTGGAGACGTTGAGCTGGTAGCGAGCGATCTCGTCGAGCATGTCCTTCTCGAGAGACCCGTCGCTCATCAGCTGGACCTGACGCTCCAACGCCTTGCGACCGTCGGTCAGCCTTGTCAGTTCGGCAACCCGCTCGATCCGCCGCTTCTCGAATTTCTCCGTCGCGATCAGCCCGAGTTCGCCATGCACGGAATGATATCCGAAATAGGAAACGAATGCGATCGTGATGGCAGGCAGGACGAAACGACCGAATTTTCTTTTCTTGTGATGCTTGGTCCACATGCTCACGAGACGCCTACCCATTACGCTAAACTGGATCAGGATCGATCCGAACTGCGAGAGAGAATCGCAGAACTTGCTTAAGCAATGGTTGACCGGGGAGCCTCGACCGGCGACTTCACCCGCTCGACGTCACCCAGAAATGCGAAAGGCCGGAGCTTTTGGCTCCGGCCTCCGTTTCAATCTGCAACAATCGCCTAGTTGACGGCCTTGTCAACCAGCTTGTTCTTGCCGATCCAGGGCATCATGGCGCGAAGCTTGGTGCCGACTTCCTCGATCTGGTGCTTGTCGTTCATGCGGCGAATGCCCTTGAAGCGGGCGCCACCGGCACGGTATTCCTGCATCCAGTCGGACGTGAACTTGCCAGTCTGGATATCGGTCAGAACCCGCTTCATCTCGGCCTTTGTCTCGGCGGTGATGATGCGCGGACCGGTGACGTACTCGCCCCACTCGGCCGTGTTGGAGATCGAGTAGTTCATGTTGGCGATACCGCCTTCATAGATCAAGTCGACGATCAGCTTCACTTCGTGCAGGCACTCGAAATAGGCCATCTCCGGCGCGTAGCCGCCTTCGACCAGCGTTTCGAAACCGGCGCGGATGAGCTCGACGAGACCGCCGCAGAGAACAGCCTGTTCGCCGAACAGATCGGTTTCGCACTCTTCCTTGAACGTGGTCTCGATAATGCCGGACCGGCCGCCGCCAACGCCACAAGCGTAGGAGAGAGCGATCTCAAGCGCATTGCCGGACGCGTTCTGGTCGATGGCAACGAGGCAAGGAACGCCGCCGCCCTTCTGGTATTCGCCACGAACCGTATGGCCCGGGCCCTTTGGTGCGATCATGACGACGTCGACGGAAGCCTTCGGCTCGATCAGGCCGAAATGGACGTTGAGGCCGTGGGCGAAAGCAATCGCAGCGCCGTCGCGAATGTTGCCGGCGATGTCGGCCTTGTAGATGTCTGCCTGCAGCTCGTCGGGAGCCGCCATCATCATCAGATCTGCCCAGGCGGCAGCTTCGGCAACGGTCATGACCTTAAAGCCATCGGCTTCGGCCTTTTTGACGGTCGGCGAATCGGCACGCAGGGCGATGACGACATTGCCGGCACCGCTGTCCTTCAGGTTCAGCGCGTGGGCGCGACCCTGCGAACCGTAACCGATGATGGCAACCTTCTTGGACTTGATGAGATTGAGATCAGCATCCCGATCGTAATAAACGCGCATCGTATGTTCCTTCCCTATGAACGTAACTGTTGTTGATGATTAGCGGGCCGCGGAGGTACGTGACACCTCCAGCGGCTGTTTCTCGGTGCGATACAGCGACAGAAAGGCATCGATGGCTCTTTCCGCCTGGCGTGCAGTATCCTTCAGCCCGGGTTCGCCGAGCAGCATGCGGACATGCAGGTCGGAGACGATCAGGCCGTAAAGCGTATGATAGGCGGCATCCGCGTTGTCGAACCGCAGGAGCCCTACCCGTTTGCCCGCATCGATCAGCGCCATTGCGCGACGATCGATCTGGCGGCGGCCATGCTCGACCAGCAGCTTGCCGAGCTTGGATCCGTTCGGTCCGGCACCCGGTCCCGACTGGCCGATCGCCAGCCGGTTGAGCGCCAGCGACACATCGCCGGAGAGAACCTCCAGCAGATCGCGTGCAAAAAGTTCGAGATGATCCCGCAAAAGCTCGGCACTCAGTCGCTCGCCGGACCGCTCGAACGTGCGGACCTTGGCGGCCTGATGGGCGATCATCGCCGCCAGCAGGCCTTCGCGGTCACCGAACCACTTGTAGAGGCTTTCCTTCGAGCAGCTTGCAGCGCGTGCAAGCCCGGATGTGGTGAGTGCTTTCTCACCGCCTTCGACGAGCAGACGCAGCGCCTGCTCCAGAACCTCGTTCTGGCGCGGCGAAAAGTCGGGCATGTCTGCGGTTTCGGTTCTCACGGCTCACCTCTGAAGTACCGTACGGTACGGTTCTGGCGGTATAAATGATTTCACATGTCCGTCAAGTGCTTCTGGCGGGTCCTGTGAATAAGATGCGGAAGGAATTGGCTTTGCAAAGCAAGAGAGAAGTCGCGCTCACCCGCCTCAACCGCGATCAGCCGGCAGACGGCTCACGCACTGCGCTGATGTCACGGCTCGGCGACATGCCGTAGAGACGGCCATATTCGCGGCTGAACTGGGACGGGCTCTGGTAACCGACGCGGTGGCCGGCATTGCCTGCATCCAGCCCGTCGACCAGCATCAACCGGCGCGCCTCGTGAAGGCGGAGATGCTTCTGGAATTGCACTGGCGTGAGAGCCGTCACGGCCTTGAAGTGATGGTGGAACGAGGACGGGCTCATTCCCACGTGATCCGACAGATCCTCGATCTTGAGCGGACGATGGAAATTTAATCGCAACCAACTGACGGCGCGTGCGATTCTGGAACTCTGCGTTTCCGACATGGCCATATGGACAAGCCTTGGCCCATCGGGCGAGGTCAGCAGGCGGTAGAAGATCTCCTGTTCGATAAGCGGCACCATCGCAGCGATATCGGATGGCGTATCGAGCAACCGCACCAGTCTGGTTGTCGCATCGATCAGATCAGGCGACGCATGGTTGACCGTCAGCCCGCGGTATCCCTCGCTTGCCAGAGAGTCTGGCTGGAAGTTGATACGGTCGAACAATTCGTGCAGCCGCTCCATCTTCAGATCGAGGCAGAGGCAGTAGTAGGGAATATCGCCGCTGGCCTCCACCACCCAGGACGCGACGGGCAGATCGAGCGAGGTCAGCAGATACTGGCCGACGCCGTAGCGATACGTCTCACGGCCAAGCGTCAGGCTCTTGGAGCCCTGTAGGACCAGCGTGTAACTGGGAGAATAGGCCGTATGAAGCGGCGCTGTTGGAGCCGAACATCGGTGCAGCCGCAACCCTTCGATCGCAGTCGTGCCGTCATTGCCTTCGACCGCATGCCGGGCAGCGAGTGCCGTCAGTTCCTGATAGGGCATGAAGGAAATTGTCATGAAGTCTCACCACCGTCGCGCGTTCCGGCACTGACATGGCAAATCCATATCAGGCACAAGACAGAGGTAGTATCCGAAAACGGAATTTGTAGGATCGTGCAAGAAGCTTGCAGGATCGATCTAACGCTTGTGACGACGGATCGGCATAGTCCGGCAGTTGATTTCAACTGACATATGAATGGAGTTTTACATGGCTATTGCACGAGGCTATGCCGCAACCGACGCCACCAAGCCGCTCACACCGTTTACCTTCGAGCGCCGCGAGCCGAACGAAGATGACGTGGTGATCGATATCAAATTCGCCGGCATCTGCCATTCCGACATCCATACCGTCCGCAACGAATGGAAGAACGCCGTCTACCCGATCGTTCCCGGTCACGAGATCGCAGGCATCGTTACCGCCGTCGGTTCGGCCGTCACCAAATTCAAGGTCGGCGACCGCGTCGGCGTCGGCTGCTTCGTCGATAGCTGCGTCGGCTGCGCGGCGCGTGATGTCGACAACGAACAGTATATGCCAGGCCTCGTCCAGACCTATAACGACGTGGATACGTTGAACGGCAATGCGGCCACCCAGGGCGGCTATTCCGATCACATCGTCGTCAAGGAAGGCTATGTCCTGTCGATCCCGGACAATCTTCCGCTCGACGCTGCCGCTCCGCTGCTGTGCGCCGGTATCACGCTCTATTCGCCGCTCCACCACTGGCAGGCTGGCCCTGGCAAGAAGGTCGCGATCGTCGGCATGGGCGGTCTCGGCCATATGGGCGTCAAGATCGGTTCCGCGATGGGCGCTGATACCACCGTCCTCTCGCAGGGCCTTTCCAAGAAGGAAGACGGCCTGAAGCTCGGCGCCAAGGAATATTACGCGACGAGCGACGCGGAAACCTTCACCAAGCTTGCCGGTACCTTCGATCTGATCATCTGCACCGCAGGTGTGGCGATCGACTGGAACGCCTATCTTGGCCTGCTCAAGGTCAACGGCTCGATGGTCATTGTCGGTGCACCGGAGCATGCGATCCCGGTTCATGCCTTCTCGCTGATCCCGGGCCGCAAGAGCCTGTCGGGTTCGATGATCGGCTCGATCAAG
>Ga0308159_1002157_pt1 | contig 23798 bp, 20 predicted proteins | sample PhyCR1_FD_201040 | JGI IMG/M metagenome (GOLD analysis project Ga0308159, IMG submission 201040) | Phyllosphere microbial communities from UC Gill Tract Community Farm, Albany, California, United States - DLSLC.R1 | ecosystem: Host-associated > Plants > Phyllosphere > Unclassified | place: USA...
TTAAGACAACGTATTTCTGAAAAACAGCACGGCCGCTAGGTAAAGGTTGTGTAAGGTCTGTACCGATTTGCTTACTCAAAGGAGTTATCCATGCAGATGCACCCCAACAAGGACACCCAACTGTGCATGTCGCTGTCGGCCCGCCCTGGGAATTTTGGCTTGCGTTTTCATAACCACCTGTACGAACAGCTGGGGCTGAACTTCTACTATAAAGCCTTCAGCAGCCAGGATTTACCCGGCGCGATAGGTGGTATCCGCGCGTTGGGCATCCGGGGTTGCGGGGTGTCCATGCCCTTCAAGGAGGCCGCCATTGCCTTAGTGGACGAACTGGACGATTCGGTTCAAGCCATTGACTCCCTGAATACCATCGTCAATACCAATGGCCATCTCAAGGCCTACAACACCGACTACATCGCCGTCGAACAATTGCTCAAGACACACGCCGTGCCGCAGGATTCGACCTTCGCCCTGCGTGGCAGCGGCGGTATGGCCAAGGCCGTGGCGAGCGCCTTGCGGGATGGCGGTTACGCCAATGGTGTGATCGTGGCGCGTAACGAAGCGGCAGGCCGGGCGCTGGCGCACAACCTGGGGTATGAGTGGCAGGCGGAACTGGGCGATTTGCGCCCACAGATGCTGATCAACGTCACCCCCATCGGCATGACCGGCGGGGCCGAGGCGGATGCCCTGGCGTTCGACGCGGATGCCGTGGATGCCGCGGACACTGTCTTCGATGTGGTGGCGATTCCCGCCGAAACGCCGCTGATCGTGCGTGGACGGGCCAAAGGCAAGCGGGTGATCACTGGGCTGGAGGTGATTGCGATCCAGGCGTTGGAGCAATTCGTTCTGTACACCGGCGTGCGGCCTACGGATGAACAGTTCCAGGCGGCAGTAGCCTTCGCCCGCAACTGAAGGCCGCTGCTGCTCTAAATGTGGGAGGGAGCAAGCCCCCTCCCACACTGGTTGACCGTGTCAGGCCTGTTCCAGCTGCGCCAATCGCTCTTCCAGAGCTGCAATTCGTGCTTCAAGCTCTTCGATACGATCCAGCGAGACTGCGCCGGCAGAGCGTTCCACCGGGCTTCCCCGCGCCGCGATAATCACCTCGATGTCCGCCGGATCCCCCAGCGCATGGGTATAGCGATCTTCCCGCTGCCCTGCCTGGCGCGGCACCAGCAGCGCCAGCCCGCGGGCGATCAGGCGCTCCAACTGGTGCACCACCTGCTCGGCATCCTCGAAGTCATGCATGCGCCCGCTGCGGGTCAGCAGTTCGTTGACCGTCTGCGGCCCACGCAAGAACATCAGCCCGGTCAGGATCACCTGGGCCGGCACCAGTTCCAGCGCCTTGTCCACGCGATGCTCCCAGCGGTCGGCGCGGCTGCCCATCACCAGGCGCGTGAAGCCTTGGCCTTCCAGCGCACGCAGACTCTGGCCAACCTGGCCCTGGCTCAGGTTCATCACCGGCTCGCGGCTGGTCTTCTGGTTGCAGGCCAGGACCAGGGCGTTGAGGGTCAGGGGATAGGTTTCCGGGTTGGTCGCCTGTTTTTCGATCAGGCAACCCAGGACGCGAATTTCCGTGCTGTTCAGGCGCGGCTCAGGGGTGTCGGTGTCGTGCTCGGCGGTCATCGCGCTTTCCCTATGCTGTGAATGGGAGCGCTCTCAATTAGTTTCCCCAGCGCGGCGGGGAAACTAATTGAGAACGCCCCCGCCTAGCCTAAGCCGGAAAAAATAAAAGACAAGCGCCTGGCGTGTCTATAATCGCCGCTGGTTCCAACCCTGCCATTACCCATGAGACTGCCATGACTATTTCCCTGTACGCCGCCTCCATCCCCGTCTTCAAGCAAATGCTCAGCGCCCTGAGCGATGTGCTGAACAAAGCCGAAGCCCACGCCACCGCCAGGAACATCGAACCCAACGCCTTGCTGCAAGCACGCCTGTTCCCGGACATGTTCCAACTGGTGCGCCAGGTGCAGATCGCCGTCGACTTCGCCAAGGGCGTTTCCGCACGCCTGGCTGAGATCGAAGTGCCGAAATACGAAGATACCGAAGTCACCTTCGCCGACCTGCAAGCGCTGATCGCCAAGGTGCTGGCGTTTGTCGACACCATCAAGCCCGAGCAAGTCGACGGCAAGGAAGGCATCGAGATCATCACCCGCCCAGGCACGCCGAAAGAGAAGCGCTTCAGCGGCCAGTCCTACCTGCTGACCTACGGCCTGCCGCAGTTCTTCTTCCACGTCACCACCGCATACGCCTTGCTGCGTCACAACGGTGTGGAAGTGGGCAAGCGGGACTACATGGGCGCTTTCTAAGGCTCGAAAAAAAGCCCGGGGTGGTTCATTCCTGAACCACCCCGGGCTTTTTTACGCCTGGCGCTTAAGCCGACTGCTCTTCCTTGCCCAGGCACGCGGCCGCGGTAAACAGCACATCGGTGGACGAATTGAGTGCGGTTTCCGCCGAATCCTGCAGCACACCGATGATGAAGCCTACGGCCACCACCTGCATGGCGATTTCGCTGGGGATACCGAACAGGCTGCATGCCAGGGGAATCAGCAGCAGCGAGCCGCCGGCCACACCCGACGCGCCGCAGGCACAGATCGCCGCGACCACGCTGAGCAGCACGGCGGTCGGCAGGTCCACGGCAATGCCGAGGGTGTGCACGGCCGCCAGGGTCAACACGGTGATGGTGATCGCAGCACCGGCCATGTTGATCGTGGCACCCAGTGGAATCGACACCGAGTAGGTGTCTTCATGCAGGCCCAGGCGTTTGCTCAAGGCCAGGTTCACCGGGATATTCGCTGCGGAGCTGCGGGTGAAAAACGCGGTGATGCCGCTTTCGCGCAGGCACATCAGCACCAGCGGGAACGGGTTGCGGCGCAGTTTCCAGAACACGATGGCCGGGTTGACCACCAGTGCCACGAACAGCATGCAGCCGATCAGCACCACCAGCAGGTGGGCGTAGCCGAGCAGGGCGCCGAAGCCCGAAGTGGCGAGTGTCGAGGCCACCAGGCCGAAGATACCCAGCGGGGCGAAGCGGATCACCACGCGCACGATCAGGGTCACACCGTTGGACAGGTCGTCGAGCACCGTGCGGGTGGTTTCGCCGGCATGGCGAATGGCAATGCCCATGCCGATGGCCCAGGCCAGGATGCCGATGAAGTTGGCGTTCATCAGTGCGCTGATGGGGTTGTCCACCACGCTCAACAGCAGGCTTTGCAAGACCTCGCCGATGCCGCCGGGAGCGCTCACGGTGGCGTCATGGGTAGCGAGCACCAGCGATGAGGGAAACCACATGCTGGCAATCACCGCCACCACGGCGGCGGCAAAGGTGCCCAGCAGGTACAGGAACAGGATCGGCTTGATATGGGTTTCCTGGCCGTGTTTATGGTTGGCGATCGACGCCATCACCAGCACAAACACCAGGATCGGCGCCACGGCCTTGAGCGCGGCAACAAATACCTTGCCGATAAACCCGGTGGCCTTGGCCGCCTCCGGCAAGAGCAGGGCCAGCAGGATGCCGGCGATCAAGCCGATGACGATTTGCGTGACCAGGCTGATGCGGGCCAGGCGTTGGAAAAGGGAAGGGGCAGCAGTCATATGAAGGTTGTCTCTAGTTTTTTTAAGGGCACAGCAATGCAGGCGGAAAGGGCTGTAGGAAGCAGGGCGCGAAGTCTAGCATGCCGCTGGACCTGTCCCGGCCGCTGCGGCATTGGGTCGCCGGGGCTTCGCAAAAGCCGGACATACTCTGTTAAGATTCTGCCCTCTCACCTTTCCTCTCCGTCAGCGGGCCCTTCGGGCTGTCGTTGATGTCGCCGTTTCTGGAGTTTTCATGCTGTTTCCCATCCTGCTGCTGTCGGCCGCCGGTTTTACCGTGCTGACCACAGAATTCGTTATCGTCGGCCTGTTGCCGTCCATTGCCCGGGACCTCAACGTCAGCGTGTCCCAGGCCGGCCTGCTGGTGACCTTGTTTGCGTTTACCGTGGCGGCCTTTGGTCCGTTTCTGACGGCTTACTGCGCCCGTTTCCCCCGCAAGCGTCTGTTTATCAGCATCCTGCTCCTGTTCGGCGTGGCCAATACCGTGGCCGCATTGGCGCCGAATATCTGGGTGATGGCATTGGCGCGCTTGATCCCGGCCCTGGGCCTGCCGGTGTTCTGGGCCCTGGCCAGTGAAACCGCAGTGGATATCGTCGGCCCCGAATACGCCGGGCGCGCCATCGAAAAGATCGGCTTCGGCATCGTCTGCGCCACGGTGTTCGGGATTCCAGTGGGCACGCTGATTTCCGATATGTTCGGCTGGCGCGCCGCGTTTGCGATCCTCGCCGTGGTCGCACTGGCCAAGGCCTTGCTGCTGTTTATCTACCTGCCGGTGACCCAACCGAAGAACGACCAGGTGTCGTTGCGCTCGCAGTTCAAGATCCTGCGCAACCCGCTGATGCAAGGCCATATCCTGTTGTCGGTCCTGGTATTCAGCGGCATGTTCACGGCGTATACCTACCTGGCGGACATCCTTGAGCGCCTGGCCTGTTTCGACGGCACGCTGGTGGGCTGGTGCCTGATGGGCTTTGGCGCAGTGGGGCTGATCGGCAACTCCCTGGGCGGGCGTGCGGTGGACCGTCACCCGCTGATCGCTTCCATGGTGTTCTGCGGTTTCATGATCGCCGGCATGGTCGCGCTGGTACCGGCGATCCACTCCACGGTCGGCCTGGCGGCGGCGATGGCGGTGTGGGGCGTGACCCAAGCGGCGCTGTTCCTGGTCAGCCATGTGCGGTTGATGAAGGCCGCACCCCATGCGCCGGCGTTTGCGGCGTCGTTGAATATCGCCGGGGCCAACCTGGGCATTGGCCTGGGGGCCATGGTCGGCGGGCATGTGATCGACACCCTCGGCCTCGGCAGCCTGGGCTTTGCCGCTTCCGGGTTTATCCTGGTGTCGATGCTGCTGGCGCTGTGGCTGATGACCGCCAGGCCAGCGGTCGCGTCCAACGCCTGAACGCTCAGGGCAGGGCGGTAAACAACTCACGCCGTGCACCTTCGGTAATCGCCACGATGCCGGGGTGCTTGACCTTGCGTTCCACCGAGATCGCGTAGAACGACTCGGTGACGGCATCGGTCTGGCCAATCAACGCCACCCCGTACTGGCTCACTACTTCATCGGCGATCACGCTGGGCGCGATAAAGATCCCGCTGCCGGATTGGCCAAAGGCCTGCATCAAGGCGCTGTCATCGAACTCGCCGATGATCCTGGGCAGGATCTGCTGCTCGGCAAACCAGCGCTGCAAACGGCTGCGCACTACGGTTTCCGCGCCGGGGATCAACAGGGGCGCGCCGTGCAGGCACTGTGGGAAGTCACCGGCGTACCTGTCAGCCAATGCCTGGGTGGCGAAAAAACTGATGCCACATTCCCCCAGTTTCTGGCTGTAGCCCTTGATATCCAGGTGCGAGGGCATGGGGCTGTCGGAGATCACCAGGTCCAGGCGCTGGATCGCCAGGTCGGCCAGTAAACGCTCGAGTTTGTCTTCCCGGCAGGTAATGCGCAGGGGCTCGCTCAACTCCATGGTCGGCGCGATCAGCCGGTACACGATGGACTTGGGCACCACATCCGCCACACCGACCCGAAACAGGATCTGTTGCTCATTGGGCTGCGCGCGCAGCATCGCCTCCAGTTCATTGCCGGTCTGGAACATCTGTTCGGCATAGGGCAGGGCCTGGCGCCCGGCTTCGGTGAGTTCAAGCTGGCGGCCTACCCGCTGAAACAGCGCAATCCCGTAGGTTTGCTCCAGCAGGCTGATCTGCCCGCTGATGGTCTGGGGCGTGAGGTTCAGTTGCTCACAGGCGCGCACGATGCTGCCGGTCTTGGCCACTACCCAGAAGTAATGCAACTGTCGGTAATTGAGCATGATGATCATCACTTCGTAAAAACCGAAGTATACGCGAGAAAAATACGAATTTTCCTGAACTGTTTGCCTGCATAGAATGCCTCGCTATCGCGGGGCCACTATTTGGACCCAATGGTTCTAACGAGGAAGACATCATGAAACTCAATTCCCTGGGCGCGGCATCGTTGCTTGCGCTTTCATTGGTGATGATCAGCGGTTGCGATCAGGTCGAAAAAAGCGCGCAACAGGTCATGGGCAAAGCCACCGAGTCGGCCAAGCAAGCCATCGATGACACCCAGAAAGCTGCCGAGCAGGCGTTGAGTGAAGCGACAAATGGCCTGATCAATCCACAAAAAAAGGATGATCAGGAAGAAAACGAGTCTGAATCGAACACCAAAGAAACCTAATCTCCCCAGCACAACGTCAGGACTGACCTATGGATTACCTTTTACAACTGGCCGCCAGCCCTACCGCCTGGATTGCCCTGGCCACCTTGATCGTGATGGAAATCGTGCTGGGCATCGATAACCTGATCTTTATCTCGATCCTCACCAACAAATTGCCGGAGAAACATCGGGCCAAGGCGCGACGCATCGGTATCAGCATGGCGCTGGTGTTGCGCCTGGGCCTGTTGAGCACCATTGCGTTTATCGTGCAATTGACTACGCCGGTGTTCGAAGTGCTCGGCCAGGCGTTCTCGTGGAAGGACATGATCCTGATCGCCGGTGGCCTGTTCCTGGTCTGGAAGGCCACCACCGAGATCCATCACAGCATGGACCCGGAGCCTGAAGAGAAAGCCAGCGCTGGCAATGTCGTGGCCATCGGCTTTGCTGCGGCCATCGGGCAGATCCTGTTGCTTGACCTGGTGTTCTCCATCGACAGCATCATTACCGCCGTGGGCATGACCGAGCACTTGCCGATCATGATCATCGCCGTGGTGACCTCGGTGATCGTGATGCTGGTGGCGGCCGAGCCGTTGGCCAAGTTCATCAACGACAACCCGACCGTGGTGATGCTGGCCCTGGGCTTCCTGATCATGATCGGCATGACGCTGATCGCCGAAGGCTTCGGCGCCCATGTGCCTAAAGGCTACGTGTACGCGGCCATGGCCTTCTCGGCGGCCATCGAGTGCCTGAACATCGCTCGGCGCAACCGTCACAAGCGTCTGCTCGCTGCCCGGCAGTAACGCTGCAACCCCAAAGGCCGGCTGTGCTCACAAGAGCCCAGCCGGCCTTTTGCTGTCTGTTAGAATCCGCCCACTTGATAGCTTGAGGTCCACCATGAACGAGCCGATTCGCCTTACCCAGTACAGCCATGGCGCGGGTTGTGGCTGCAAGATTTCGCCCCAGGTGCTGGAAGTGATCCTGGCGGGCAGCGGCGCGCAGAACCTCGACCCGAACCTGTGGGTGGGCAACGCCTCCCGCGACGACGCGGCGGTGTATGCCATCGACGATGAGCGCGGCGTGGTCTCTACCACTGACTTTTTCATGCCGATTGTCGATGATCCCTTCGATTTCGGCCGCATCGCCGCCACCAATGCCATCAGTGACATCTACGCCATGGGCGGCGACCCGTTGATGGCCATCGCCATTCTTGGCTGGCCGGTGAACGTGCTGGCGCCGGAGATCGCCCGTGAAGTGATCCGTGGCGGCCGCTCGGTGTGCGACGAAGCCGGTATTCCGTTGGCGGGCGGGCACTCCATTGACGCGCCCGAGCCGATCTTCGGCCTGGCCGTCACCGGCATCGTGCAAAAGCGCCATATGAAGCGCAACGACACCGCCACCGTGGGCTGCCGCCTGTACCTGACCAAACCGTTGGGCATCGGCATCCTCACCACCGCCGAAAAGAAGGGCAAGTTGCGTGAGGTGGATATCGGCCTGGCCCGTGACTGGATGTGCACCCTCAACAAACCCGGCAGCCGTTTCGGCAAGCTGGCCGGTGTGACGGCAATGACGGATGTCACCGGTTTCGGTCTGTTGGGCCATTTGGTGGAGATGGCGGACGGCAGTGCCGTGACCGCACGTATCGAATACGACAAAGTCCCACGTCTGCCCGGGATCGAGGACTACCTGGACCAGGGCTGCATGCCGGGTGGCACCTTGCGCAACTTCGACAGCTACTCGAGCAAGGTCGGGCGTCTGCAGGAATTGCACAAACGCGTGCTGTGCGACCCGCAGACCAGCGGTGGCCTGCTGATCGCGGTCACGCCTGAAGGCGACGCCGGGTTCCGCGCGACGGCGGCTGAATTGGGCTTGAGCCTTGAGCCGATCGGCCAATTGGTTGAGCGACAGACCCACGCGGTAGAGGTGGTTTGATGGCAACTGACATCACCGATTACCGCGACATTTTCCTCAACGACCGGCCGATGATGGATACCCGCGCGCCGGTCGAATTCGCCAAGGGCGCGTTCCCCGGCGTGATCAACCTGCCGTTGATGACCGATGACGAGCGCCAACGCGTCGGCACCTGCTACAAGCAGCAGGGCCAGCAAGCCGCGATTGTGCTGGGGCATGAGCTGGTATCGGGGGCGATCAAGGCTGAACGCATCGAACAATGGGCACGGTTTGCCCAGGCCAATCCTGATGGTTACTTGTATTGCTTCCGGGGCGGGCTGCGTTCGCAGATCGTGCAGCAATGGTTGAAGACCGAAGCCGGCATCGAGTACCCGCGGGTCGGCGGTGGCTACAAGGCCATGCGGACCTTCCTGCTGGAGACCCTTGACCAGGCGGCAGCTCACTGTGATTTCGTGCTGCTGGGCGGCATGACCGGTACCGGCAAGACCGAGGTGCTGGGCCAGTTGCGCAACGCCCTGGACCTGGAGGGCCATGCCAACCACCGCGGTTCCAGCTTCGGCAAACGCGCCACGGCGCAACCCTCCACTATCGACTTCGAAAACCGCCTGGCGGTGGACCTGCTGAAAAAACGTGCGGGCGGTATCGAGCAGTTCGTGGTCGAGGATGAAAGCCGCATGATCGGCAGCTGCGCGCTGCCGTTGCCGTTGCACAAGGGCATGCAGACCTTTCCGATGGTGTGGCTGGAAGACAGCGTCGAAGGCCGTGTCGAGCGCATCCTGCGCGATTACGTGATTGACCTGTGCGCAGAATTCATCGCGGTGTTTGGTGAGCAGGGCCAGGCGCTGTTTGCCGAGCGCCTGACCCAGAGCCTGGCCAATATCCACAAGCGCCTGGGCGGCGAGCGCTTCCAGCGGTTGCAGGCGATCATGCAGGATGCCCTGGCGGAACAGCTGCGCAGCGGCGCCGTGGACCTGCATCGCGCCTGGATTGAGGGGCTGTTGCGCGAGTATTACGACCCGATGTACGCCTTCCAGCGTGAAAGCAAAGGCGCACGCATCGAGTTTGCGGGAGAGCAGGGCGCAGTCACGGCCTATCTGCGCGAGCGCGCCCTCAGAGAATAAGCGCGCCGATCAACCCGCACACCACGCCCACCAGCATGGTCAGCCCGGCCACCGTCACCAGTACCCGCGCATCGAAATCCTTGCGCAGCATCAACAGCGACGGCAGGCTCACGCTGGGCAGGGTCATCAGCAAGGCCACGGCCGGGCCGGTGCCCATGCCCAGGGTCATCATGGTTTGTACGATGGGGATTTCTGCCGCTGTAGGGATTACAAACAGCGTGCCGACAATCGCCAGGGGCACCAGCCACACCAGGCTGTTGGCCATGGCGCCGTCCACGTGGGGGAACAGCCACACCCGTGCGGCACCGAGCACCAGCACCGCCAGGATATAGATCGGTATGGTGCTCCAGAACAGCTGCCACAGGGTACGCAGCCAGCGACTGAAGAAGGGTTGTGCTTCGACCTGGCTGGCCTCGGCCACCGCGTCCAAGGCAACTTCCGGCACTTGGTCCGGCCGTGCGATGCGCTGTGCCACCAGTGACACGCCGACCACCAGCACAATGCCCGCCACCAGCCGCAAGGCGGTAAAGCCCCAGCCCAGCACAAAGCCCATGAACACCAGCGTGGCCGGGTTCAGCACCGGGTTGGCAATCCAGAAGGCCAGTGCCGCGCCCACCGACACCTGCTGGCGGCGCATACCTGCCGCGACGGGCGCCGCGCAGCAACTGCACATCATCCCCGGCAAGGCAAACAGCCCGCCGCGCAAGGTCGAGCCGAGGCCGGCACGGCCAAACAGGCGCAGCAACCAGTCGCGGGGGATCAGCACTTGCAGCAGCGAGCCGAGGATCACCGCCAGTACGGCAGCCTTCCAGATCGCCAGGAAATACACCTGGGCGTAGGCCAGCGCTGCTGCCAATGGCGAGCTTTGTTGATCGTTGAGGATCGAGGCGCCGATGCTGTGGTTGTCAGCGGCAACAAACGCCTTGAAGTAGTAGGGCGACCACTTCACGTAGTAGAGGCCGACACAGGCTACCAGTAGGAACAGGGCAGGTTTCCACCAGAACGACCAGCCCCGGACGGGCTGGGTGGAGGCGAGGTTGGGCATGGAGGAGGGTCCGCAGATGAGTCAATAGCGGTGCATCATACGCCCTCAGCTATCGGCACTCACCTGTGTTGGCTGCGGGCAGGTTTCTTCACCGTCGTTCAGGCCTTGCTTGTAGTTGCGGCTGAGCAGCGAGGCTTTGCCGTTGTGCCAGGTCAGCGTCAGTACGTACAGCGTGTCGTAGTCGCTGCCGGACCAGTCGTCGGTAATCGTGTGTTTTTCGCCGGAGGCCTCACTGGCCACCTTGTTGATCAGCTCCGGCAGGTAGCCGTGGGACCACGCGGTGTAGATGGTGGCATTGTGGTATTTGTCTTCCACCAGCTCGTCGGCCAGGTCGCTGGTGTCGTTGGCCGAGAACTTGATGTTCACCGGCAGGCCCAGCTTGATGGCGCTGGGGCTGATGGTCATCAACGGGCGAATATAGCTGTAGGAATTGTCCAGCTCACCTTCCTCGACATTGCGCGTCGGGTTGGCGGCAAACACGAAGTTGGCCTTGCCGAATTTTTCCGGCAGCAGGGTGGCCAGGTTCATTGCTCGGTTCAACCCCTGGCAATTGAGTTGGCCCAGGCCGCCGGCCGGTTTCTCGGCGTGGCGCAGGAACACCAGGGTTTGCACGCCGTCCACCGGTTGGGCGCGGCTTTCCCGGGCGTCGAGGGCGGCAACCATGGCGCCGCTCACCAGCAAAAGGGGTAACAGGATGTAGGCGTAGTGTTGCAGTCGTTGCACAAGGCGCAGAGGCTTGATCGTCATTATGGGTTCGAGTCTTCGTGCGTCACGTTAAGGCGGACAAGCCTGGCCCCAATGACGCCTGGGGCGTCCTGCGGGTATTCCGTGTCGGTACAGCGAGGTGCCTCCATTCACCGTTTGAGCGCACTTAAGAGTGCACGCGGGCGTATTGGTTCGCCCACGGGGGATAATAGCCCGCTGATGTTGCGCATTGATGACCCATGCAGGACGTGGGTCAGATGATTATCATGGGGGCTTTCCGCCAGGGAGTTTCCCGATGAACCCGATCGCCGCGTTCCCGATCAACAGCAAATGGCCCGCCCGGCATCCGGAGCGCCTGCAACTGTACTCGTTGCCCACGCCCAACGGGGTAAAAGTCTCGATCATGCTCGAAGAGCTGGGCCTGCCTTATGAGGCGCACAAGGTCAGTTTCGAGACCCAGGACCAGTTTTCCCCCGAGTTCCTGTCCCTGAACCCCAACAACAAAATCCCCGCGATCATCGACCCCGACGGCCCGGCGGGCCAGCCGTTGGCGCTGTTCGAGTCAGGCGCAATCCTGATCTACCTGGCGGAAAAATCCAGCCAGTTGCTTTCCGAAGATCCGGCGACACGTTATGAAACGATTCAATGGCTGATGTTCCAGATGGGGGGCATCGGTCCGATGTTTGGCCAACTGGGTTTCTTCAATAAGTTTGCCGGCAAGGACTACGAAGACAAGCGCCCCCGCGACCGTTACGCCGCGGAATCCCGTCGCCTGCTGGAGGTGCTGGAAAAGCGCCTGCTCGGCCGCACCTGGATCATGGGCGACGACTACAGCATCGCCGACATCGCCACCTTCCCCTGGATTCGCAACCTGATCGGTTTCTATGAATCGGGCGATCTGGTGGGCATTGCCGACTTCCCTAACGTACTGCGCGCGCTGGACGGCTTTGTCGCCCGGCCGGCAGTCATCCGTGGCCTGAATATTCCGAGCTGAAGCATGCCGACTTTCGATTTCAAACAACTGGATGTATTCAGCAGCGTGTCGCTCAAGGGCAATCCGCTGGCCGTCGTGCTGGGTGCCGACAGCCTCAGCGACCAACAGATGGCTGACTTCGCCAAATGGACAAACCTCAGTGAAACCACGTTTTTGCTGACACCGCGCGATGCTCGGGCGGACTACCGGGTGAGGATCTTTACCACCTTGCAGGAGCTGCCGTTCGCCGGGCACCCGACGCTGGGCAGTTGCCATGCGTGGCTCAAGGCGGGTGGGGTGCCCCAAGGCGAGGAGATTATCCAGGAGTGTGAAATCGGCCTGGTGCGTATTCGGCGTCAAGGCGATGAACTGGCGTTTATTGCACCGCCGTTGATGCGCGCCGGCGCTGTGGACTCCGCGTTGCTGGAGCGCGTTCGCCTGGGATTGGGCCTGGCGCCGGGGGCCATTGTGCGCAGCCAGTGGGTCGACAATGGCGCGGGGTGGCTCGCGGTGATGCTGGCTGACCGTGATCAGGTCCTGGCCTTGCAGCCGGACTATTCGCAGCTGCTGGGACTGGCCGTCGGCGTGATTGCGCCTTGCAACCCGGCTGACGACGTGGACGCGCAGTTTGAGGTGCGTGCCTTTGTCGCAGGCGACGGGGCCCAGGAAGACCCGGCCACCGGCAGCCTGAATGCCGGCGTCGCACAATGGCTGCTCGGCGAAGGACTCGCGCCTGAGTGCTACGTGGTCAGCCAGGGCACGGCCATGGGGCGTGCGGGGCGGATTCGGGTCGAACGTCAAGGTGATGAAATCTGGGTCGGTGGCGCTGTCGCGGTGTGCATCGACGGGCGACTACAGCTCTAGATCAATACATTATTACGGCCCCCGCAATACACTGTTGGCCCCTGGGCATTTGTGCTGCCGGGGCCTTGGGGCATAAGCTTTCGCCCCAAAGATTTCCCGCCACTTTTTCAGGACAGCCATGACCAGCCAGTTCCCCCAAGCCCGTCCACGCCGCCTGCGCCGCTCCCCGGAGCTGCGTGGCTTGTTCCAGGAAACCGAGTTCACCCTCAACGACCTGGTGCTGCCGATTTTCGTCGAAGAAGACATCGACGACTTCGTGCCGATCACCAGCATGCCCGGTGTGCAACGCATCCCGGAAAAGAAGCTGGCTGCCGAGATCGAGCGCTATGCCCGTGCCGGTATCAAGTCGGTGATGACCTTCGGCGTGTCCCATCATCTGGACGCCAACGGCAGCGACACCTGGAAGGAACGCGGCCTTGTCTCGCGGATGTCCTCGATCATCAAGGACGCGGTGCCGGACATGATCGTAATGTCCGACACCTGCTTCTGCGAATACACCGACCACGGCCACTGCGGCGTGATGCACGGCGCCCATGTCGACAACGACGCGACCTTGGTCAACCTCGGCAAGCAGGCCGTTGCCGCTGCCCGCGCCGGGGCCGACGTGATCGCCCCCTCGGCCGCCATGGACGGCCAGGTCCAGGCCATCCGCCGTGCGCTGGATGAGGCCGGCTTCACCCATATCCCGATCATGGCCTACTCCACCAAATTCGCCTCGGCCCTCTATGGCCCCTTCCGCGAAGCCGGCGGCAGCGCGCTCAAGGGCGACCGCAAAAGCTACCAGATGAACCCGATGAACCGCCGCGAAGCCGTGCGCGAATCGCTGCTGGACGAACAGGAAGGCGCGGACGCACTGATGGTCAAGCCGGCCGGTGCCTACCTCGACATCATCCGCGACATCCGCGAAGCCTCGCGCCTGCCGGTGGCGGCGTACCAGGTCAGCGGCGAATACGCGATGATCAAGTTCGGCGCCCAGGCGGGAGCGATCGATGAGGATCGGGTTGTGCGGGAAACGTTGGGATCGATCAAGCGTGCGGGGGCGGATTTGATCTTTACTTACTTTGCTATGGACTTGGCGTTGGCTGGGATCTAAGGGCAACGTAACCCCCCCCCTGGTGAGCGAACACTTGTGGTGAGCGAGCTTGCTCGCGTTGGGCTGCGTAGCAGCCCTAAACCAGACACCGCCAATCTACCTGAAACACCGTATTGCCTTGACTGGGGCCGCTTCGCGGCCCCACGCGAGCAAGCTCGCTCGCCACAGGGGGCGTTGGGGTGTCAGGGAGAATGGTAGCGCTACCACGTTGACTGGTCTTCGAGGCTGGCTTTTTGCAGGTCGTCTTTCCAGACCTCATTGGCTAAACGGTAGATATCGGCGAAGAAGCCTCTAGGGTCGGCGATTTCTGTTTCGTCCCAAGCCATAGTTATGTATTCGTCGTAATCGCTTTCGAATTCTTTCGAAAAGTCAAAGTCGGGTTTGTCTAGCACATCTCGGAGTGCAGACATCAATACGAAGCGATGTCTGTATGACAAATGCATAAGTTTCTTCAGGACAAAAGAAATAATAATTATCTCTCTGTCTTTCTCATTGTTAGGGTCGTACTTCCATAGTTCTTTGCCAACTGTATCCTCAAGGTCGTATATCGATAAGGCTCCCAATATATGAGAAATGTTAGGAATGTAAGGTGTATTCATGAATGGGCATTTCAGCATTGTCTGCTCACTTAGGGAATGCGGTAAATGGCCGAGTTGGATTGTTTATATCAAATCTGACCTCCGCTCTGTCCATGTTTTCAATGTACTTAGGATCGTTTGCGTCCCGCCGGTTAGGTTTGTAGCCTCGTCCAGCTCCGGGTAGCTCGACTATAACTACTGGGTTACCCGCTCCATCAAGACCTGTAGGAGATGGTGAATTGCTTTGCATCCTACCCATGGCTTTGTTTAGAGCGTGAAGCTGCATTCTCCAGGTTTTAAATTGGGAGCTGGAACTGATAGTTTCCCTCTCCCCTGTGGTTGGATTCGTTCCATCAATAGATCGTTGCCTTAAAGCGTTGTCTGGTATCTCTGGGCCATGCTTTTCAACCGAGTGCATATCGTATTCCTGTTCCCAACCCAGTACTTTTTGTTTTGCATTTACCTCTGTCAGTTCATCTATTCTCGCCTGTCGCTGAGTGCTCGGCAGTTGAGGTAGAGCGGGCGCGCCTTCGTTAACGCTAGGCTTCGGAAAAATAGGAGGAGCGTTAGGCTTGCATTCGTCACCAGGGCAGGTGCTTAAGCCCAGCGGATCAATCCACCCCGTAGGATTGGGCACGTACTGGTACGCGTTGATCCCACCCGCCAACTTCACCGGATCAGGCGTCAGGTAACACCCAATATCCGGATTGTAGTAGCGATGACGGTTGTAGTGCAGCCCGCTTTCCTGATCGAAGTACTGACCCTGAAAACGTAGCGGGTTGTCGATTTTGCCTTTGTCGAGACGGCTGATCTGGCCGTAGGCGCGGTAGTGGGCGGACCAGATGATTTCGCCGTCGGGGGCGGTCAGCTCCTGCGGTGTGCCGAGGTGGTCGAGTTGGTAGTGGTAGGGCTTGGTATCTTTTGGGCCGAATCCTTCCAGCAGGGCGAGTGGCCTAAAACTATCGGGTTCATAGAGATAACTGCGATGGCGATCCGCATGGTGCTCGGCAATCAGCCTGTCGCCTTGCCAGAAAAACTCCGTGGTGATGCCGTCCACGGTTTTGCTGATGCGCCGCCCAAACGGGTCGTAGCGGTAACTGGCGGTTTGGCCGTTGGGTTGGGTGATGCCGATCAGCCGGTGCTGGCAGTCGTAGCGGTATTCGGTGACGAGTGCGTGCCCACGGCCACGCCGTTCGCGGATCAGGTTGCCGAAGGCGTCATAGTCGTAGTGGCGGTCGCCCTGGATCATCAGGCGGTTGCCGGCGACGATATCGGGGCCGGGGCGGTCTTGCATGAGCAGGTTGCCGGCCGGGGTGTGGCCGAAGCGTTCCTGCAGGTCTTGGGAGTGGTCGGCGCGGGTGAGGCGGCCTAACGGGTCGTAATGGTAGTGGTGTTCGCCTTTGCGCGTATCAAGCAGGCGGGTGAGGTTGCCGGTTTTGTCGTAGTCGTATTGGCGTTGGTAGAGGTGGTCTTGTTGCTGGGTGATTGCGTGGGCGTGCAGGCGGTGTTGGTCGTCGTAGTGGTAGTGGCTGAGGAGTTGGCCTTGTTGGCGCTGATGTTCCTGGCCGGCCTTGAATAGGTGAGACGTCAGCAGCGTGCCATTTAACTCGACGGTGGCGAGGTGGCCGCCTTTGCTGTGGTTGAACACCAGGCGGTTGTTGTCCGGCAGGCGCAGGTGTTGAAGCTGGCCGCAGGCGTCGTAGCCATAGCGCGAGGTGCCCCAGCCCTGGTGTTCGGCGGTGAGGCGGTTTTGGCGGTCGTATTCGTAGGCCAGCGCCCAGTGGCCGTCGTCGACGCTGAGGAGGTTGCCCTGGCGGTCGTAGGCGTAATCGACCTTGTTGCCATCAGGCAGGTTTTTTCGTACGAGGCGTCCGGCGTGGTCTCGCTCGTAACGGGTAACGAGCTGACTGCCATCGTCACCGTATTCGGTCTTTTCCTGCAGGTTGCCGTTGAGGTCGTAGATGTAGGCGGTGCGCTGCCCGTCAAACCCGGTTTCCTGCTGGATCAGGCCGTTGGGGTGATAAGCAAGTCGGTAGGTCTCGCCAACCTCGTTTTCGATCTCGGTCAGCAGTAACCGCGCATTGTCGTAGCGGTACTTGACCTGGCTACCGTCGGCGTTGATACGGCGGCTGATCAGGTGCAACCCGTCGGCGTATTCGTAGCGGATGACGTGGCCCAGTTCGTCACGTTCGGCGGTGATTTTTCCGTAGGGGTTGTAGCTGTATTCCCGACATGCACCGCCTGGTAATACGACGCGAACCAACCGGCCCACGCTGTCCCACTGATACTGGGTCAGCGCGCCATGCTCATCCTCGCGGGCCACCGGCCGGCCAAGATCGTCATAGCGATAACGCTTGATCCCGCCATTTGGCAGTTGCTCTTCAAGCAACTGCCCCCGCTCATTCCACACCAGCCGTTGGCAACTGTGGTCCGGGTACCAAACCCCAACCAGTTGCCCGTATTTGTCGTAGCTGTAATCCGTAACATGACCATCGGGATCGATCTTGCGGATGACATCGCCCTGGTCATTACGCTCGTACTTCCAGACCGCCAGACCCCGCCTTACAACCCGTACGAACCCGTTGTCATGCTCGTAGGACGTCGGCTCATCATCCCCGGGAAACAACGCCACCAAGCGTCCGGCTTCGTCGTACTGATACGCCGTCACCGCCCCCAGCGGATCCTGCTCAACCGTCAGCCGGCCTTTGGCATCGTAGGATTTGAAGTGCTGGGCACCGTCCGGATCAATCCGCTGCACCAGCCGCGCCCGGTCGTCATGGACATACACCTCCTTACTGCCATCGGCGTTGTGCAGCGTGACCCGGCCGTCGTCCCCCCAGGCATACCGCGTATCCATCTGGGAAAAACTGGCCCAATGCCGGACACATCGCACCGCTTTGCCGGACCGTTCCCACGCCCAGAAGAAACTCGCCCCACCGGCCAAGCCCCGCTCAAGAATCACGTGCTGATCGTCGTAGCGATAAACCTCGCTTTCACCTACCGCATTGGTCGCCGAGACCAGTCGGCCAGCGTCGTCATAGGCGTAGGAAACGACGTTCTGCTCCGTCACCCATTCGTAAGGCTCATACCCCTTGGCCCGCTGAACCTGATAATCCACCGCCACGATGCGACCGGACGAGTAACGCAAAAACAGCGCACACCCCGCGCCGTTATCCAACCGCTCAATACGCCCCAGAAAATCCCGAGAAATCCGCAGCCGGTTGTCGTACGCATCACTGATCGAGACCAGCACACCGTCGCGAAAGTGATAAAACCGCGACGCCTGGGCCAGCACCAGTTCATCCGGCGACGCGCCCAAATAGATCGCGGCTTCGGCCAAACTATTGGTGATGGCGGGTCGAGCAACAGTCGGTAGTGGAAACTCAATCGAGCGGTTCTCATGGTTCGTCCAAACGACGGAATCGCCCGACACCGCAAGCCGATGCGCCAGCGAATGACTCCAGCCAAACCCCAACCCGCCATCCACTTCCACCGCACTGGTGCGGTACAACCGCGTCCACTCGAACGGCAAGATTCCATCCAACGTGCCGTCGGTGAGGGTGAGCAATTCCTCCCCGGTAACCATCGACACGGGGCAGCCGTTGGTGACGGTCTTATCCGAAGGGGCCGCCGCATCCCCGTTCGGGTTCTTCCCTGAAACCGGCACATCATCGACAGGCTCCTGGCGGACCAACACCGTCTGCTGAGTTTTCCTGCGAGCCGCCGACACCGGGTTCGAAACCACATGCTCCCCAACCTTCAACGGCGCAACCGGCACAGTCTTGATCGCTGTCGCCGGGCCACCGAGCAGCAAAGGTTTCACCGCTTCGACATGCGGCGCCAACCCCGGCTCTACAAGCTGCCTGGCCAGCAACTCCAACAACTCCCGCGCGCGCTTGGATTTGATAGCGCTCAGCACTTGAGCCCCCAGCCGCGCCACCACCCCCATCGCACCCAATACACGAATCAACAGCAGATTGATCAGGACCTCGCCAGTGATCTCACCCCACAGTTCATTCATCTGCGGCGGTGGCAGCAGGCGCATCCAACTGACCATCGCCGACAGGTAGATAAACAACAGCGGCTCATCGCTGAGCACCAGCAAACCGTTGGCAATCGTGTCGTTGCCGAGCTTCAGCAGTTCATCGAGTTCGGCCTGGGAGAGGTAGGCCAACAGCTTTTCGCTGTTGGGCTTGAGGTCCGCCAGCAGGTCAGACAACTGCGTAACGTTGTCCCACACATTGAAGAGGGCTTTTCCAAGGCCGCTGAAAAACGCTGCTTCCAGCATTCGGCGCCGATCGAGGGGCTTGGCTTCGGCATAGTCTTTCCACTGATCCTGGAAAGTGCCGGCCCACTCTTCACGCAGGCGCGCCTCCAACCCCGCGATCACCGACTGATAAGACCCATACAGCGCCTTGACGTGATCCTTGGACACGTTGGGATAGAAGGTGATTTGGTACGGCTGGTTGCGATCACACTCGGTGATTTCGAGGAGGCCGCTGGGGCCGATGGTCTTGTGGATCGGCTCGCCCAACGGGCCGCCATTGGGATCGACGCGCTGCAGCATCACCGGCGTGTCGCCGATGGGCACGAAGCGCGTGCTTTGGAACATATGCACCAGCGTCAGGGTGCCACTGGCCGGGCACGTGGCGACGGTGCTGCTGGGGATGATCGAGCGATTGATCGGTGCGACCAGCGCCACCTCATCGCCGACCTTGAAGACCTGCTCGACCTCCAGCGCCGAGAAGCGCCAGAAGCTTTGCGCCCAGTCATCGAACGTATTCAGGCATTCGCGAAAGTCACGGAAGACGCTTTCAACGTCGACCGTCTTCACATCCATCGGGGTCAGGGCCAGCCTGCCGATGGCCGGGTTCAAGACGCCGCCCCTTCAACCAGGGCTTTAACGAAAACAACCATCTGCAATCCCTCGCACTGTGTATTCAGGCGAGGGACTTTGCAGCGGTTTTCAGGCAGGGGCTGTAGAGCTTATCTTGCTGTTACGTGGGAGCTTTCAGCGGCTATCGTCCCTTTTTGGCGGCGTATCAAAAAGCCTTCAGCGCTGCGCGAACGCCAGGTTCAACCCTGGCTGGCGAGAAGGCGAATCGGCGAACCCGCGTTAGACTTACCGGTCCATATCCGCAACGCCTGGCCCATCGTCCTCAAGGAAGCCCCATGTCCCCACGCTGCCTGATCCTCTGCCTCACCTCATTGGTGGTGCTGGCCGGCTGTTCCACGTCACGCGGTCCGCAGCAACCAGCGCGCAGCGAAGCCGAGGTGAAGGCCGAGATCGTGCGTTTGCTCCCGGCGAAGGTTCCAGACCGCAACGGCTGGGCCCAGGACATCTACACCGCCTTTGACACTCAAAAGATCTACCCCAGTACCGAGAATATCTGTGCCGTATTGGCGGTGACCGAGCAGGAATCCACCTATCAGGTCGACCCGCCCGTGCCCAACATGGGCAAGATCGCCCAGGATGAAATCCTGCGCCGTGCCGCCAAGGTGCATGTGCCCGCTTTTGTGGTGCGCAGCGCCCTGCAACTGCGCTCGCCCACCGGCAAGTCCTATGCCGACCGCTTGAGTGCCGCGCGCACGGAGAAGGACCTGAGTGGCATCTTCGATGACTTCATCAGCGTGGTGCCCTTGGGCAACACCCTGTTTGGCGGTTTCAATCCGGTGCACACCGCTGGCCCCATGCAGGTCAGTATCGACTTCGCGCAGAAACAGGCGCGGGGTTATCCCTACACGGTGGATGGCACGATTCGTCGGGAAGTCTTCACCCGGCGCGGCGGCATGTACTTCGGTATCGCCCATTTGCTCGGTTACCCGGTGAGCTATGACCAGCCGTTGTATCGCTTTGCCGACTTCAATGCGGGGTGGTACGCCAGCCGTAATGCGGCGTTCCAGGCGGCGGTCAGCCGCGCGTCGGGCACTGAGTTGGCGCTGGACGGGGATTTGATTCGCTACGGCTCATTGCTGCCCGGCACCACCGAACTGGCGGTGCGCTCATTGGGCGCGAAGCTGGACATGCGCAACCCCAGCATTCGCAGCCAGCTGGAACAGGGCGAACAGCTGGATTTTGAAGACACCACCCTCTACAAACGCGTGTTTGCCCTGGCCGACCAGGCTGCCGGCAAGCCGATGCCCCGTGCGATCCTGCCGGGCATCGTGCTCAAAAGCCCGAAGATCACCCGCAACCTGACCACGGCGTGGTTTGCCAAGCGCGTGGATGAGCGGTACCAGCGCTGCATGAAGCGCTGATCAACTGCGGCGCCGGACAAATGTGCGCCACAGCCACACCCACAACCACACCACCGGAAACGCCAGGATCACGAACGGCAGCACATAGCTGGCGCGTTCCAGGGCGTCGGCGGTGCCGTCCACCAGGTTAGTGCCCAGGTTGCTGAACATCCGGCTGAAGCGTGACGGTTGGTTCGCGCCGTCGGAAGAGCGGAAGTTGAGGGTGACGCGGTTGGTATCCAGGCGACGCTGCTGGCCGGCGGCGACCTGGGCGAGTTCCTGCAGTTCGTTTTCAATGCCCGCCTGCTCCTTGCTCAAGGCAATCAGGTCGCTGACGCTGATGTCCTTGCGCTTGGCCAGTTCATCGAGGCGCTGTTGCTGGGCTTGCAGGCGATCCTGGCGGCGACGTACATCGGCGACCGCGTCGGCCAGGTCTTCGGCGGTGGTGATGCGCTGGCCGAGTTTGCCGCCTTCAGCGGCCATGGCGACCATCGGTTCGACCCCGGTGGGCGCGATCCGCAGGATGATCTCGCCGCCGTTGCTGTCTTCGGTGATGCCAAGGATATTGCACGCGCCAAACCGCGCCGACTCACAGGCCTCGCGGGTGGCCTGCATGCGCGGCGCGAGCAGGGCGCCGGGCAGGGCCAGGGTCAGTTCGTGCTCATAGGCCAGTTGCGCACCGGCCCGGCCTTGTTCGCCATTGATCACCGTGGCGCGGGAGTGGTCCTTGGGTGAACAGCCGACCAGGGCCAGGCCGGCCAGCAGGATCAACAGGGGCGCGCGAAGCGATTGAGGGGTGCCGTCCGGATGGCGCATTGCAGTTCCTTGAGGTGTGCGGGGGACATTGGCGGCGATTAAAGCGGGTCCGGCGAATTAACGCAAAGTATCGTGCAGGATTTGCAAGGCTGATGGTGGTCGCGGAGTGGATTACCGTGCGCCTAAAGAAGAACGCGGTGTATCAGACACTCTGTAGAGGCTGGTTTTGGGGCTGCTTCGCAGCCCAACGCGGGACAAGCCCGCTCGCCACAACAGCCCTTTCTACCGGGGGAGGCAGCGTTTAGACAAAGTTGTGTAGATACCTATGCTCATCGGGGGCAAGCCCCCACACATTTGGACTGTGTTTGTTCAGGGAAACCGCATAAAGAAAAGGCCTGGCTTTTCGTGGAGCCGGGCCTTTTCCGTGTTGCTCGTTTATCAGCTGCGTTCGAGGGCCAGGGCTACGCCCTGGCCGCCACCGATGCACAGGGTCGCCAGGCCTTTCCTGGCATCGCGCTTGATCATTTCATGCAGCAGGGTGACCAGCACGCGGCAGCCTGAAGCGCCGATGGGGTGGCCGATGGCGATGGCGCCGCCGTTGACATTGACCTTGTCCGCATCCCACTCCAGCTCTTTGCCTACCGCCAGGGATTGCGCGGCAAAGGCTTCGTTGGCTTCGATCAGGTCCAGGTCGCCCAGGCTCCAACCGGCTTTATCCAGGCAACGGCGGGTGGCCGAGACCGGGCCGATGCCCATGATCGCTGGGTCGACGCCCGCGTTGGCGTAGCTGGCGATACGGGCCAATACCGGCAAGCCGAGGGCCTTGGCCTTGTCGGCACTCATCAGCAGCACCGCAGCGGCGCCGTCATTCAGGCTGGAAGCATTACCGGCGGTGACGCTGCCGTCTTTCTTGAACGCCGGCTTGAGCTTGGCCAGGGATTCGGCGGTGGTGCCGGCGCGAGGTTGCTCATCGACGGCGAAGGCAATCGGGTCGCCCTTGCGCTGGGGAATCAGGATCGGCGTGATCTCATCGACAAAACGCCCGGCCTCGATGGCGGCGGTGGCTTTCTGCTGGGAGGCGGCGGCGAAAGCATCCTGGGCTTCACGGCTGATACCGTATTTGTCCACGAGGTTCTCGGCGGTGATGCCCATGTGATAGTCGTTGAACGCATCCCACAGGCCGTCGGTGATCATGCTGTCGATCATCTTGGCGTGGCCCATGCGCAAGCCCGTGCGCGCAGCAGGCAGTACGTAGGGTGCCAGGCTCATGTTCTCCATGCCGCCAGCGATGATGACCTCGGCGTCACCGCAACGGATGGCCTGGGCGCCCAGGTGCAGGGCTTTCAGGCCCGAGCCGCAGACTTTGTTCAGGGTCAGGCTCGGCACGGCGTGGGGCAGGCCGGCGAGGATCGAGGCCTGGCGTGCGGGGTTCTGGCCGGAACCCGCGGTGAGTACCTGGCCGAGGATGACTTCATCCACTTCGGCCGGGTCCAGGCCGGTCTGCTCCAGCAGGCGACGGATCACGGCGGCGCCCAGCTCCGGTGCCGGAATGGTGGCCAGTGAACCTTGAAAGCTGCCCACGGCGGTGCGGGTGGCAGCAACAATCACGACGTCTTGCATGGAATCTGTCCTCACTGGAAGTGCATTTCTGGAACGTGGTCCGGGACGATCAGTTTACCGGCGGTCTTGCTCACAATCTCTTCAACGCTGACGCCAGGTGCGCGTTCCTTGAGGACAAAAGCGCCATTTTCGATTTCCAGGTACGCCAGGTCCGTCAGTACGCGCTTGATGCAATTGGCGCCGGTCAGCGGCAGGCTGCATTGGCTGAGCAACTTGGACTCACCGTCCTTGGAGGCGTGGGTCATGATCACGATGATGTTTTCTGCACCGGCCACCAGGTCCATGGCGCCGCCCATGCCTTTGACCAGTTTGCCGGGGATCATCCACGAGGCGATGTTGCCGTGTACGTCCACTTCAAAGGCGCCGAGCACGGTGAGGTCGACGTGGCCGCCGCGAATCATCGCGAAGGATTCGGCGGAGGAGAAGATCGAGGCGCCGATGCGCGCCGTCACAGTCTGTTTGCCGGCGTTGATCATGTCGGCATCGATGGTGTCTTCGGTAGGAAACGGACCCATGCCGAGCAGGCCGTTTTCCGACTGCAGCATGACTTCCATGCCTTCGGGGATGTAGTTGGCCACCAGGGTCGGAATGCCGATGCCCAGGTTGACGTAGAAACCGTCCTGCATTTCGCGGGCGACGCGTTGAGCC